>Ga0184619_10000010_pt1 | contig 97696 bp, 88 predicted proteins | sample PLM0_60_b1_FD_133146 | JGI IMG/M metagenome (GOLD analysis project Ga0184619, IMG submission 133146) | Groundwater sediment microbial communities from an aquifer in East River, Colorado, USA - PLM0_60_b1 | ecosystem: Environmental > Terrestrial > Soil > Riparian zone | place: USA: East River...
GGGGGCCGGGGGGGCCGGGGGGGCCGGGGGGGCCGGTCCGGCGGCGTCGTCCTGGTGCTCGCGGCGGCTCTGACCTGCGGCAAGTTCGGCCCCGGGGACCTGAACCATCCCATCGCGCTCGAGGTCGCCGCCCCGGACAGCCTCGAGGAGTACGACACGCTCCGTCCCCGCGCCCGCGTGATCGACGGCTATGGCGACTCGGTCGCCGCGACGATCGTGTGGTCCACCGCCGATACCGCGATCCTCACGCTCCTGGACAGCACGATGGGGACGACGGTCGTGAACCACCCGGGGCCCACGCCGGGCCGCCTGCTGGCGCGCACCGGGGGGCTGTTCAGCAATCCGATCTCGATCCGGGCGCTCGCCGCGGCAGACCGACTGTTCGCGACCGGCACGACCGTCGATACGGTGACGCTGTCGGTCGACTCGCTTTCCGACTCGCTTCAGGTGGAGGTCGCCGACACGATCGCGTCCGCGAGCGGAGGCGATTCGCTGACGGTCGCGCTCGCCGGCCGCCCGGTGGTCTACACGATCACCTATCCGGGGGCCGCCGGACCGGTCACGCTCGTCACGGAGGACTCGACGCACTTTCTCGTGACGACCGACACGGTGGCGACCGGCCCTTCGGGAATTGCGTTCGTCAAAGTGCGGCTCCTCGGTCCGACCGTCCCCGACAGCGTCGCCGTGACGGCGAGCGGCCGGCGCGCGGTGGGTGATACCGTCCCGGGATCCCCGGTCACCTTCGTCGTGAGGTTCCAGCCATGAGCGCCCGCACCCTGACCGAGCTGTTCTTCGACGCCGTGGACCATTACGGCGATCATGCGGCCGCGTTCCGGTACAAGGCCGAGGGCGCCTGGCGGGCCGTCCCGCATCGCGAGGCCGCGGAGCGCGTCCAGGCCCTGTCCCTCGGGCTGCGGGAGCTCGGGCTCGTGCCGGGCGACCGGGTCGCGATCCTCTCGGAAACGCGGCTCGAGTGGGCCCTCGCGGACTACGCCTGCCTCTGCGCCCGCGCCACGGACGTCCCGATTTACCCCACCCTCCCCGCGAACCAGGTCGAATACATCCTGCGCGACTCGGGCGCGGCCGCGGTGTTCTGCTCGACGGCTACGCAGGTCGAGAAGATCCGGGCGGTGCAGGCCGGGCTGTCGTCGCTCCGCCACGTCGTCGTGTTCGACGGGCAGGGCGGCACGGGCGTGATCACGCTCGCCGACGTCGAGGCGCGCGGGCGGGCCAGCGCCGCCAGGTATCTCCGCTTCAAGGATGAGGCGTTGGCGGTGCGGCCGGAGGACCTCGCGACCCTGATCTACACCTCGGGAACCACCGGCCAGCCCAAGGGCGTGATGCTCAGCCACGGGAACATCTGCTCCAACGTGCGCGGGTCCGTGGAAATGCTCCGGCTGAGCGAAAGCGACACGTGCCTCGCCCTCCTGCCGCTGTCGCACATCCTCGAGCGGATGGTGGATTACTACTTCTTCCACGTGGGGGTGACCATCAACTACGCCGAGTCCGTGGACGCCTTCGCGCAGAACCTGCAGGAGGTGCGACCGACGGTCGTCGCCGCCGTTCCCCGCGTGTACGAGAAGGTGTACGCACGCGTGCTCGAGAACGCGCTCACGGGAAGCGCGGCGAAGCGTCGCATTTTCCTGTGGGCGAAACGCATCGGCGAGCGCTGGGCGGCGCACCGGCTGGCGGGGGTTCCGGTGCCGCTGGGGCTCAGGCTGGCCCACGCGATCGCGGACCGCCTGGTGTTCTCGAAGCTTCGGGCCCGCACCGGCGGCCGCATCAAGCTGTTCGTCTCGGGAGGCGCGCCGCTTTCCGCCGAGATCGGGCGGTTTTTCTACAGCGCGGGGTTGCCGGTGATCGAAGGGTACGGATTGACGGAAACCTCTCCGGTCCTGACGTTGAATCCGCTCACGCGACCGAAGTTCGGCACCGTAGGCAAGCCGATCCCCGGGGTCGAAATCAAGATCGCCGCCGACGGCGAGATCCTCGCCAAGGGCCCCAATATCATGCTGGGCTACTACAACAGGGCGGAGGAGACGCGCGAGGCGATCGACGGGGGCGGGTGGTTCCACACCGGCGACGTCGGCGAGCTGGACGCGGATGGCTATCTGAAGATCACCGACCGGAAGAAGGACCTCCTCAAGACGGCGGGCGGCAAGTACATCGCGCCGCAGCCGATCGAGAACACGCTGCGCCTGAACAAGTTCGTGGCCAGCGCCGTCGTGCTCGGCGATCAGCGCAAGTTCCCGATCGTCCTCGTCGTGCCCAACTTCGACCAGCTCGAGCGGTGGGCCCGGGAGCGCAACCTCGCCTACGCGTCCCAGGCGGAGCTGATCCGGCTGGCCGACGTCACGGCCAAGATGGAGCGCGAAGTGATGGGCGGCCTGCGCGATCTCGCGAAGTTCGAGATGCCGAAAAAGGTGGTGTTGATCGAGCGGGACTTCACCATCGAGTCCGGTGAGCTCACCCCATCGCTGAAGGTGAAACGCCGCCAGGTCGAAAAAAACTACAAGAACGTCATCGACCGGGTGTACGCCGAGACCGATCCCACGGCCGCCGCGATCGAAGGGTGATCAGCGCCGCTCGCCCACGAACAACCCCTGGCCCAGGGCCAACCGCGTCAGCCCGGCCGGCACCGCTACGTCCTCGCGCTCGGCCACCAACCGCCGGCCCGGGAGCAGCACCCGCAGCGCCTCGGCGACCCACGCCGGCTCCGGCCGGTCCCGCCCCACGACCACCGCCCGCGCGATCGCTTGCCGCAGCGGGATCATCGCGTCACACGCGAGCAAGCTCAACGCCGGCAGCTCCTCCACGTCGGCCGGGGCGTTGACACCCACGAAATGGATGCCGCCCATCAGCCCGGCGAGTCCCACCGCGTGCCGCGCGGCGGAGCCGAGGAGAACGACGTAGCCGCCGGGACCGGAGAGATCCAGGAGGGCCTGGAGGGTCTCGGCGTCGACGGGAGGCGGGAGACGGGAAACGGGAGGGTGCGCCGCGGGATCGCCTCCCGCCTCCCGGCTCCCGGCTCCCGAGAGGTTCGCGACTCCTTTGACGATCAGATACTCCCGCCCGCATCTCGGACACGCGAGGATTCCGGATCGGACCATCCGCCCCACCATCTCGCCCGTCGACATCACGAGAAACGCCTCCTCGTGTCGCTCCGGGCAGCGCAGCATCTCCGTCAGCTCAATGTGCACGGGAGCCGAATTCCACCCACGTGACCCGGTCCGCTGCGACCCGCACGCGCTGGGTCATGCGCCTGCCGCCGACCACGACCGCGAGCGTGTAGTCGCCCGGCTCGACGTCCGAGACGGCAAAGTGTTCGCGGTACCCGGGATCGGGGTGATTGTGCTCGCCATACGTCTCGGCGTAGGAGTAGGGCGTCTCCTGCGGCTCCGCCTTGACGAGGCCGTACACGCGCACCTGCGGCGCCGGCCGACCCTGGGCGTCCCATACCCGGCCGGCCACGATCCCCGTCCCCGGGAGGGGCCGGATCCAGAGCTCGGGGTTCACCGTGTACTTCGGGAACCGCTCGTTCGCGTCCACGATCAGTGGCACTGAGTCGAACGGCGCGGCGTGGATCTCCAGATGCAGATGGTCGTTGGTCGCGCGGCCGGTGTTCCCGGCAAGCGCGATCACGTCGCCCGCCTTGACGCGCTGGCCCACGCGCGCCAGTAGCGTCGCGTTGTGGTAATACGTCGAAAAGACGAAGAGCCCGTCGAGCCTGCGGTCGTGACGAATGGCGATCGTATTCGCCCCCTGCTCCGCCGGACCGGAGAATACGACCACGCCGTCGCCGATCGCGTGCACCGGCGTCCCGTCGGGGTTGTTGAACTCGATGCCCTGGTGCTCCTGGAAGTTCCCACCCATGGTCGACCCATAGCGGTACGTCTGGTCGATGTACGGCTGGTCGGTGAGCGCGATGGGCCGTCCAAACCAGGTGTGCCGCGTGCCGCGCGCCTCCGTGTCGGGCCGCTCCTGGTAGGTCACGCCCACCAGGGTCAGCCCCTGATCGATGCGGCAGGTCGCGATGCCGGTCGGTCGTCCGGCGGCATAGGCCCCCGGCGTGAGCATCACAAGCGCCGTGACGGCGCGGGTGATGTCGCACACATTGAGCGCGTCGCCGTCCTCGGCGTAGACTCCGTCGCGGGTGGCGGCGTACGCCCGCCCTGGAGCGGTGGTCACCAAGGCCGCCACCGGCGGCGTCGCGGTGCGACAACCCTTCACCACGGCCGCCACGGGACACGCTGGAGTCCCCCTGTGGTCGAGCCAGGCGCCCCGGGCCGGATCGATCCGGTACAGCGCCCGCTCAGATCCGACCCACATGAGGCCACCCGAATCCGGCGCGAGCGCCCGCACCCGGTCTGCGCAGTCCACCCCGGGGCAGCGCACGGGAGTGGGGTACTCCGTCCAGCTGCGGCCGCCGTCGGTCGAGTGGGCGAGACCGCGCAGGTGGCCAGTCCACAGGCTGCCGTCGGCGCCGCGTGCGAGCGCCAACACGTACTGGCTGCGGATGCGGCCCCACGCGTGCGACACCGTCGTCGCCCCGCTCGAGTCGGTGATTTCCGCCCAGCTCGCGCCGCGATCCCAGGACAGCTTGATGCCGTCGGCGGTAGCGACATACACGGTGTCGCCACGCGTGACGATCCCATTGGGCGCGACATATTGCCACTCCGGGCCGAGCTGCTTGAGCTCCCAGTTGGTCCAGGTCTTCCCGCCGTCGATCGACAGTCCCCAGCCGTTGCCCACCGTGCCGTACCAGATCTCGCCCGCCGGGCCGAACGCGAACGCGTGGACGAAATCAAACGAGATCGACCGCGCGGTCGAATCGCTCGAGTGCGTCACCTGTTCCCAGCTCCCCGCTCCCGGGCGCAGCACGAAGATGCCTCGCCCATAGGTGCCCACCCAGATGGCGTTGTCGGGCGCGCGGGCGATGGCGAGCACGTGAACGCCGAAGCCGGTGGTGTCCGGCAGCGGGGGGAGGGATTGGGAGCTGGCCGAGTTTGGCGCGCAAACGAGCAAGAGCCCGGCGACGATTGTGGATTGCGGATTGCGGATTGCGGAATAGTTGTGCTGAATTCCGGCGCCGGACCGCGCCTGGGAGCCAGCCTTGCCAATCCGCAATCCGCGATCGCCAATCCGCAATTGGTTACCCTCGCAGCGAATACACGGTGGGCAGCAACCGGATCTCCGTGACGTCGACCCGCGGGGCCCGAGTGACCGCGAACAACACGGCCTCGGCCACGTCGCCCGCCTGCAGCATCGCGTTGCGCTTCGTGAATCCGGGCCGCGCATCGGGGTCGATCGGGTCCCAGATCGGCGTGTCCACCGGTCCCGGCGAGACGAGGGTGGTGCGGACGCCGGTGCGCGCCAGCTCGGCCCGCAGCACCTCGTGCATCCCGCGCAGCCCGAATTTGCTGGCGGCGTAGGCGGTCGAGCCGGTGAAAGCCACGTGGTCGGAGATGGAGCCGATGGTGACGAAATGACCGGTCCCGCGCTGCACGAGATGTGGGACCAGGGCGCGCGTCACGAGAAAGGGAGCCGTGAGATTCACGGCGATCGTGCGGGAGAACTCCTCCGCCGTCGTTTCCTGCACCGGCTTGATCAAGAACATCCCCGCGTTGTTCACGACGATGTCCGGGACCCCGCGGTCGGCGAGCACGTGGCCGACCGCGCGCTCCACGGCCGCGGGGTCGGCCACGTTGCACCGCAGGTCGGTCCGGCCGTCCGCCGTGCGGTCGACGAGGCTCCGGGCCAGCCGCACGACGTGCGCACCGGCGTCGTGCAACGCCTCGGCCACCGCGAGCCCGATGCCGCGCGAGGCGCCGGTGACGAGAGCGAGCCTGCCGGCGAGGGGCCCGTCGCTCACGGGCCTCGGCCGCTGTGCACCAGCCGCAGGAACTCGTCGCGGGTTTTCGCGTCCTGGAGGAGCGCCCCCCGCAGCGCGCTCGTCACCGTCCGGGAGTTCTGCTTCTCCACGCCGCGCATCATCATACAGAGATGGTACGCCTCGATCACCACACCGACCCCGCGGGGGTCGAGCACCTCCATGAGGGCGTCCGCCACCTGGTCCGTGAGCCGCTCCTGCACCTGCAACCGGCGCGCGAACACCTCGATCACGCGGGGGATCTTCGAGAGGCCGACGAGACGGCCGTTCGGCAGGTAGGCGACGTGTGCCCGGCCGAAGAACGGGAGCAGGTGGTGCTCGCACAGCGAGTAGATCTCGATGTCCCGCACGCACACCAGATTCTCGTGACGCTCGCTGTACAGCGCGTCGCCGATGACGTCGGCGACGGACATCTGGTAGCCACGCGTGAGCCACTTGAGCGACGCCTCGACCCGGGCTGGCGTCTGGCGCAACCCCTCCCGACTCGGGTCCTCGCCCACCTGCACGAGCATCTCGCGCACGAGGGTCTCGAATGGGGCCCGCGCGCCCGGCACGGGCGCTGGCGGCGGCTCCGCGTGCTCGTCGTGGAAGCTGTGCAGGCCGGCGGACTTCATCTTGTCGCGTCCCATGGTCGTCCACAGTAGTTGCGATCCATCTCCGGGGAGAAGGATCCGTTTGAGGCTGCTTGTTGGGCCTCCGGGGCAGGACTATCTTCGGCGCACGTGAAGCTAAAGCTACTCGCTTTTCTGTCCGCGGCGGGAGGCTCCGCGCTGTCCGCGTTGTGGACGTTTCCGAGCATCCTCGCGTCGGCGTTCCTCGTCGCGTGGGGCGCGGAGGCCGCGCAGTTTCTCATTTCTCAGGGCCTCGCGCTCGCGATCCTCGCTTGGCTGCAGACGCTCCCCGAGTTCGCCGTCGAAGCGGTGATCGCGTGGGACGCCGGGCGCGAGCCCGAGCGCGCGCACCTGGCGATCGCGAATCTGACCGGCGCCATCCGACTGCTGCTCGGGCTCGGCTGGCCGATGATCTACTTTGTGTTCGCAGTCTCCGGCCGCAAGACGGCGAGCGAGCGGCTGCCTGCCATCCGGCTCGAGCGCGAGCACTCCGTCGAGATCGTGGGGCTCGTGCCGCCCCTCCTGTACTTCGTCGTCATCCTGCTGAAGCAGAGCTTCGGCTGGGTCGACGCGGTGGTGCTCCTTGCCCTGTACCTCGCCTACCTCTGGGTGCTGTTTCGCAACGCTCCGCACGGCGTCGACCATGTCGCGGATGCCCCCGCGGTGTCGCGCTGGGCGTACCGCCAGCCCGGCTGGCGCCGGCCGCTGGCCATCTCCGCGTTGTTCGGCGGTGGCGGCGCGCTGCTGTACATCACGGCGCACCCGTTCCTCGAGTCGATGCTCGCGGTGGCGGGGCTCCTCGGCGTGAGCCAATTCGTGCTGGTGCAGTGGGTGGCGCCGTTTCTGTCGGAATTCCCGGAGAAGGTCTCGGCGTTCTACTGGGCCCGGCGCGTCACCCGCGCTCCGATGGCGCTGATGAACATGGTATCGAGCAACATCAACCAGTGGACCGTGCTCGCCGCCATGATCCCACTGGTGTACGGCTACTCCAGCCTGCGTCACCACGGCGTGTGGCAGGATTTCCACTTCGACGGGGCCCAACGGCTCGAGATCCTGCTCACGCTGTTGCAGTCCGGGCTCGCGATGATGGTCCTCGCGAACATGGAATTCGACTGGCGGGACGCGGGCGTGCTCTTCGTCCTCTGGCTGGTGCAGTTTCTGCAGCCGGGGCTGCGCGAGGAGGTGGCGATCCTTTACGGCGTGTGGATGGTCATCCTGGCGGTCGAGTTCGCGCTCGGACGGAAGGCGCTGTTGGCGCCGAAGTACTTCTGGGAGACGATTCGGGCCCAACGGTCGGACCGGCCGAAACACGATCGGCCGGCACCGCAGTAGCGCGGCCCGGCCGACCGGTACAACCGGAACGGAGAGGATTATTGAAGCCCGAAGGTAATGGCTGGTCCCTCACCATGGCGTCTGCCTTCCCCTCGCGGGGCCTGACATCGGTCACAGTATCTGGGTCCACAATCGAGCCTGTTGGCTCAATAATTCTTCTCCCCGTCCCTCATACTACAATACTGCGTGGGCCGGATACGTCAAGGAAACACGTCACCTGAACGCGCCACGCGCCCATCGGGGGGTCTTGACATGAATCTGACGCTCGTATCCGCCATCGCGCTGCTGCTCCTGTGGGGTATCCTCGTGTTCGCGATGCACTTCGGAAGCGGGCCGGTGCAAGTGCTGTACGCCCTCGCCGTTATCCTGTTCGCCCGGCGGGTCATCGTGGGCGCGCCGAAGTTCCTGTCGTGACACGGGCGTCGCGGACCTCCGCCGCTACAGCGTCCCCTTGAACAGGAGACGATTCGGCGTGCCGCTCCCGTTTCCCGTGATCACTCCCGTCGTCGCATTGTTGGTGATCCAGTTCGAGACCGTCGCGGACGGCGCGTCGGTGAGCGGCGTCACCGGCAGCGGTGCGGACATCGCGTAGTGATTGCCCATGCAGGGTGCTACGAGCAGCAAGGTCCTTCATTCCGGGCTCACGTGGGCAGCTTTGCTCCTGTCGACAGCGTGCACGGACTCGAACCGACCACCGGCGCCACCGTCGGGAGAACCACGCCTAGCCGACCGCTACCCCTGTGATCGGGGGATCGCCAACGATCCGGACGTGGTCTGGGCCGAGAACTTCGAGGAGGGCTCGGTGTCAGAGGTCGTGGCCCGGTACAACGACTACAAGAACACCGCCGGCATGGCCTTGGACGCCGATCGGCCGTCGGGGAGCTGCGGCGCGGCCTCGATGCGGTTCACCGCCGCCGGCGGCAATCCGGCCACCCAAGCCACGGACCTATACAAGCGCTTCGACCCCGGTCACGACGACGTGTACGTGCGGTGGTACGCCAAGTACCAGGCCAGCACAGCGTGGCACCACAGCGGCGTCTGGTTTGGCGGCTACGACCCCCCCAGCGACTGGCCCAACCCGCAGGCCGGGATCAGACCGCTCGGAAACGACCGGGTTTCGTTCTCCATCGAGCCGGTGTGGGGCAACGGCGGCCCCAATCCGGTGTTCGATTTCTACAACTACTCGATGAAGATGCACACCTGCTCGGGCTGCGGCGGCTCCTACTGGGGAAACGCGCTGATTAGCCGAACGACCTTCACCGCTGACGACAACGCGTGGGCGTGCATCGAGGTCCACGCCAGACTCAATACCGACATGGCATCGGACGCTGGCGCCGCGCTCGAAGTGTGGAAGAACGACTCCCTCGTGCAGCGCTTCCCGGAGACCACGGGGACCGGGTACTGGGTGCAGGACCACTTCTGCCCGGTCGGCGCCGACGGCGCGCAGTGCAGGTTCTCGCCCACCGCGTCAGGCCCGCTCGACATCCAGTTCCGGACCAGCACGGATCTGAAGGTGAACTTCTTCTGGCCGCAGAACTACATCACGGACCCGACGGCGGGCAGCGTTTGGTTCGACGACATGGTCGTGGCCAAGGTCCGCATCGGTTGCCGCCGGTAGAATGGTGCGCGCCCCTAGCCCATCGCCACGAGCACGACGATCCCCCACGCCAGCGTCAAGAGCGTCACCGGCACGCCGATCCGCGCGTACTCGCCGAACCCGATGTGCACGCCGCGCGTCTCGGCGCGCTCGGCGACGATGAGGTTGGCCATCGAGCCGATGAGGAGCAGGTTCCCGGCAAAGGTCGAGCTCATCGCGAGCACGCGCCAGAGCAGATCCGGGTTGGGCAGCGTGGGGACGCTGTTGCGCCACAGGATCACGGCGGGGACGTTCGAGATGAGGTTGGAGAGTATCGTCATCACGCCGCTCACCGCCACGGCCGCGCGCCAGGGAGAGCCGTCCTGCACCAGGCCGACCGCATGGCGATCGATCCAGGCGACCGCGCCGGTCTGCTCGAAGCCGCGCATGACGACGAACAGCGAGGCGAAGAAGAGCAACAGCGACCATTCGACCCGGTCAATCGCGTAGGCGGGGTCCCGCCGGGCGATCGCGACCATCGCCGCACCCGCGGTGATCGCCACGAGCGGCAGCGACCCGCCCGCGAGCCACGCGATCACCGCCACGCCGAACAGCACGAGCCCCTTGAGGACCAGCGGTCGGTCGAGCGCCACCGGTACGGTCTCGAGCCGCTCCCGAAACGGCTCGCGGAGCTCGGTGCGAAACACCCAGCGGAGGTAGCCGTAGGCGATCGCGAGGCCCCCGAGGCCCACCGGCAGCATGCGGCCGAGGAAGCCGCCGAACGAGGCGCCGCTCCAGATCCCCACCAGCATGTTCTGCGGATTGCCCGTGACCGACAGCACCGAGCCCACGTTGGCGCCCATCGCCAGGCCGATCAGGTACGGGTTGGGCTTGACCCGCAGCGGCCCGAGCGCGGCGAGCAGCACCGGCGTGACCACCAGGCAGACGGTGTCGTTCACGAACAGGGCGGACAGGAGGCCGCCGCCGCCGACGACACCGAGCAACAGCCGGTCCGGGGTCCGGGCACGCCGCAACACCCACTCGGCCGCCCATTCGAAAAACTTCCCCACTTCGAGATAGCCGACGATGAGCATGAGGCCCAGGAGGAACACGAGCACGTCGAAGTCGACCGCGGCGTAGGCGTCGTGCAGCGGCAGCACGCCGAACACGACCATCGCGACGGCGCCGAGCAGGCTCGCCGCCGGCCGGTTCAGATGGACGAACGGCAGCCGTTGGACGGAGATGAGCAAATAGGTCGCAGCGAAGATCAGGAGACCGGTGGTCATGAAATTGCGGATTGTGGATTGCGAATTGCGGATTCGAACAGCCAGCGCTGGTCCCTCAAATCCGCAATCCGAGATCCGCAATCGTCATATCTCCCAATTCGAGAACAGCACACCGCGGCCCGGTTGGGGCTCCGGGTACCCGTCGTAGGTCATGCGGAGGTCGGTCCAGCGGACGCGATAGCCGCGGGCCACGAGGCGGCGGAACGCGTCGTCGCAGCGCGTCTGGCAGCGCACGGCGACTCGGCGGATGCCGGCCCGCGCCGCGGCCGCTTCGGTCGCGACGATGGCCGCGTCGAAGGCGCGGCAGTCCCGCGCGGCCAGCTTCAACACCCGCACCTCGTCCTTGGGCCGACCTTCGGCGAGCGGTGCCGAATGCCACAGCACGAGTGCATCCAGGCCGTCGTCGCCGTCGATCAGGGACGTGTCGCCGAGGCCGAGCTCCGCCGTGAGCAGGATCTCACGGGAGAAGTCGTAGCCCGGGGCCAGCGCGGCCACGAGGCGGCGCCCGGCCTCCAGCGCCTGACCGCCCGCGGCGGCTTTGCGCTGGGACAAGAGCGTCGGGGCCTGATGCCCGCGCGTCGCGATGTCATTGGTGAGCGTCACCGTGAGGTGACCGGGAAAGAAGCCGAGCCGGGCGTAGAACCCGATGTTTTCCACGGTCCGGGGCATGGTCTCGAGGCCCAGGGTCGCGACGCCTTGCTCGAGCAGCCAGTCCACCGCCGTCCGCACCAGCGTCTTTCCGACTCCGGCCCCCTGGCGGTCGGGCCGCACGGCGAGGGGGCCCATCCAGCCCTCGGCGCCCGAGCGGTGCGCGATGTTGAAGGCGGCCACGTGTCCCGCCTCGTCGCGCCACAACATCGCGCCGGCCCCGGCGTCGCGCAGCGCGTAGCGCCACACCTGGGGATTCAGGTGCGGCACGCGCACGCCCACGAGGCCGTCCCGCCGGTAGCGATCGGTGAACGCGTCGGCGAACACGCGGTTCAGGCCTTCGGTGTCGCGCTCGCCGGCGGGCTCTGGCCCGTAGACCTGACGCTCAGGCAGCCACGCCCGCATCGGCGGCTCCCAATGTGGCGGTCTCGTCCCGCACCACGCTCGTCCCGCGCGCGGGGTCGAAATCGACGCGGATCACCCGATCGAGACCCTCGCGCACTTGCTCGATGTGCGTGATCAAGACGACCTGAGGAAAGCGATCCGCTAGCCGGCGCAGCAGCCCGACGACGTGCAGGCGACGCGCGTCGTCCAGGGACCCGAAGATCTCGTCGAGCACGAGCAGCGACAGCGGCTGGCCCGCCCGCTCGGCGATCATCTGCGAGATCGCGAGGCGCAGCACGAGGCTGGCGACATCCTCCTCCCCGCCCGAGATGACCGGCTTGGGCACGCCGGCCTCGAGGATGGTCACGGTGTAGTCTTCCGTCAGCTCGAGCTCGTCGTAGCGGCCGTCGGTCAGGTCCGCGAGGAAGCCGGAGGCGAGCTCGGCGATTTCGGGGCGCATGCGCGCGTTGAGCTCGCCCCGCAAATCCGAGAACGCACGGTCGAGCTCGTTGTGGAGCCGCTGGCGAGTCTTGAGCTGGGCGATGTGGCGCTCGCGCTGGGCGCGTTCGGCCTCGCGGCGCTTGGCCTCCCGTACGTCGTCCTCCGCGCGGTTGAGCTCGCCGCGCGCCTCGACCACGGCAAGCTCGGCCTCGCGCGTCGCGCCCACCGCCCGATCGAAGCGGTCTTTCGCCTGCAGGTATTCGGCGTCCGAGAACCCCTCGGCGCGCACGGCGTCGGTCACCTCCCGGACCCGGCGCTCCCCCGCCGAGAGCTGGTGCTCCGCCTGCTCGGCGTCCTTCACCAGATGCTCCGCCCGCCGGGCGCGCTCTTCCAGCGCCGCCGCCTCGAGCGCGATCGGCTCGCGCTTCGCGAGCTCCGCCCGCACCGCGTCGTGGCGCGCCGAGTCGTACCCGCCGGGCCGAGCCGCGAGACGCCGCTCGATCTCGCCTGCCCGGCGCCGCGCCTCGGCGAGCTCGGCGCTCGCGCGCTCGCGCTCCTCCAGCTGCGCCCGCAGCTCCCCGGCACGCGCGCTCGCGCGCCGACTCTCCTCGAGCACCCGGTCGCGTTCAGCCTCCGCATCCAACAGCCTCGCCGGGGCCTGGGCCAGCTGCTCGAGCCGCTGCCGGAAGTACTTCCCGTCGACCGTGATCACGTCGAGTTGGGAGTCGAGCAGCGCCAGGACGCCGGCGTATTCCGGCCCAAGCGGCCGCTTGCAGGTGGGGCACGTCCCTTCGGGGCCGAGCTTCACGATCTGATCCCGTTGCTCCTTCAATTCCTCATACAGCTTGAGCAGCTCCGTCCGCCTCGTCTCGGCGTACTGCCGATCCCGCACCCATGCCGTGCGCTCGTCCTCGGCCGCTCGCTCCGCGACGTCCAGCCGGTCCTGCAGTCCACGCGCCGCGGCGTCTGCCCGGGCCAGGTGCGCCGGCACGTCGCCGAGCTCGGTGAGGCGACGCTCCAGCGTACCGGCGGCGCGCCCCAGCTCGGCAAGCTGCGCCTCCTCCGCCCGCCGCGCCGCCGCTTCACGCTGCAGCCGCTCGAGCTCCGCGACCTCCCGCTTGAGGCGCGCCACCGGCGCAAGCGCCGCGTCGAGCCGGCGCAGCTGCTCCCTGGCGGCGAGCGCGTCCGCGAGGTCTTTGTCGAGCCGCTGGAACTCCTGGCGCGCCGACACCACCGCCTGCTGCGCCATCCGCCGCTCGCCGTCGAGCGACAGGGTGCGCTCGCGCCGGGTGACCCACTCGTTCCAGCGCGGCTCCTCCCGTCCCAGCGCCTCCTCGGCGTCCGTGCGGGCGGCGTCCGCCCGCCGCGCCGCCCCGAGCGCCTCCGCGAGCCGCTGCTCGGCCGTGCGGCGCTCCGCGGCGAGCGCCGCGCCGTCCGGGAGCCCGGTCTCGAGGCCGCGGACTTCAGCCGCCAGGGCGTTCCGGACCTCGCGGACTCGCTCCTGCGCCTCCCGCAGACGCTCGTACCCGAGCACGCGCGACAGGAACGCCGCGCGCTCGGTCTTGCCGAGCGCCGACATGACCGCGAGCTCCTTCTGCCCGGTGAAGTAGGTGTTGAAGAACTCGTCGTGCGTCATGCCCAGGGTACGCTCGAGCTTGTCGGTGACCGCCTTGAGGGAATTGGCGACGAGCTGCCCGTCCTGGTGGAGCGCCGCGGTCGAGAGGCCGCGTGTCACGCGGTACTCGTGAGCCCCGAGCCGGAATTCGAGGTCCACCTCGACGCCGGCGCGTCCCTTCGCGCCCAGCCGCCGGATCGAATCCTTGTCGCCGCGGACCGCCTGCGCGCCGTAAATCGCCCAGGCGATCGCCTCGAGGAGGGTCGTCTTGCCGGCTCCATTCGGCCCGAAGATGCCGGTGATACCGGGGCCGAACTCGAGCTCGGTGTGCTCGTGCTGCCGAAAGTTCACGAGGCGCAGCCGGTGCAGCTGCATCAGCCTTCACCCTCTCGGCCCACGCGTGCCACGTACTCCACGCCGAGCCGCACGAACTCGGCGCGATCGAGGTCGGCGTCGAGCGGCCGGTGCTCGAGGAACTCCTGCACCGTCTCGGGGAGCGTCTGCCGCCGGCCCGGTGCGCCTGCCACCTCGACGCGCTGGATTTCGGGCCGGCGCAGATCGAGCTGGAAGTGCAGCGCCCGCGCCTTGTAACCGCGGATCAGGGCATGGTCCAGGTCGCGTGCGCTGGCGCGCGACACGTCGAACACGAGCTGCCGGACGATCTGATGGTCGATCGCCGGCTTGGCACCCGCGACGGCGGCGGCGATCCGCTCGTCCAGCTCCCGCGGGGTGAGACCCTTGCCCTCGATCGGCGGGAGCTCGACGTGCCGCCGCACCGGCGCCACCGGCCGGAACGTCACGCGGGAGCCGGGAAGCTCGACCAGCAGATAGCCCTTGCCGCTCCGCCCCTGCTCCCCCTCATCGTGCAGTTGCCCCCACGGATTCGGAGTCACGTACTCCGTGCTCCCCGCGTACCACGCGTTGGGGGCCACCTGCTGCGCCACGTGATAATGGCCGAGGGCCACGTAGTCCCACTGCGCCGGCGCGAGATCGTGCTCATCGACCAGGGCGCCGCCGTACTCTGTCGTGCCGCGTCGCTCCCCGAGCCCGGGCAGCTGGCCGTGCACGACCAGCACGTTGAACGTCGTACCACGTTGCGGCCGGAGCGCCGGTCGCTCCGGCTGCACCACCGCTTGGTGCGGGGCGGCCAGGATCGAGCAGTCGAGCTTCGAGAACGTCAGATAACGCGCTTGATCGATCACGACATCCACGCCGAGCGCTTCGTACAAGCGGAGGATCGTGCCGGTCTCCACCGATCGGGGGGTGTCGTGCTCTCCCGCGATCATCACGATCGGCGCGTCCGGCAGTCCTGTGCGCAAGCGGTGCAGCTGCTGAAACAGAAACAGGATCGCGGGATTGGTCGGGCGGACGGAGTGGAAGATGTCGCCCGCGAACAGGATCAGATCGGGGCGCTGCTCCAGCAGATCGTCCACCGCCCGGCGGACCGCCTCGGCGACGTCCGCCTCGCGCTGGTTCCCGCCTCGCGGCGTCTGCCGGTCGAACTGGCGGAAACCGAGGTGCAGGTCGGCGAGGTGGGCGAGCTTCACCGCGTCACTTGGCTTCGGCGAGCTGCAGCGAGGTGTGCTGCGTCATCGCAATCGTCATCTCGCTCCCCTTCGGACGCGCCTGCCCGTGCATGTTCATCTTCATCTTCATCGTTCCGCCCATCGTCGTGCGCACCGGGACGCTGCGACTGAGCGAGAAGAGCTGCTCCCCGTTGAGACCGCCCGAGAGCTTCATGGTGACCTGCTGCCCTTGCTGCGTCAGCTCGATCGGCGCATCCGGAAAGCGGGTCTCGACAGCGAGCAGCACCGACGTGTCCGAGCCCACCACCTGGATCTCTCTGACCGTGTGCGTGGTCCGCGACTTGATCGGCTTGTCGGGGCTGAGCTGCTGGCCCAGCGGCAGCTCCTGCTCCGAGACCCACGAATCGCCGACGCCCACCGGCGCCTCCGGCAGCGGCAACGCCATCGCCTTGACGCTCGTACCCATCTGGTCGGTGATCGGCGAGGGCGCACCCGCGAGCCCGCTGAACGCGGCGCTCAGCACGTGCATACGGTCGTCGTAGACGACGATACTCTTCATCCCGCGCATGCGGTCGAGCGCCGGTTGCATCGCGCCCGCGCCCATCCCCGGGGCTTCGAGCGCCGTAGAGTCGAAGGTGACGGTCACGCCGGTACCGCCCTTCGTCGGGCCAGTCACCACCTGTGTGTAATACATGCGCATCGTGTACGCCTGCTCCGGCATGGGGCTCCTCGGGCCGCCGTCGACCCGCATGGTGCTCTGCTGCTCCAGCGCGTAGTGGTAGGCGGCCCCCGCCGGCGGATGGTAGCGCAGCGTGATCTTCGGCCCGCTCGCGCCGCGGCACGCCGTGAGCCCGACGAGCACCGTCGCGGCGAAACCGGGGAAGTGGGCAGCGGTCATCGAAGGCTCCTGGGGGTCAGTAGGGTTCATCCGAGATCGGGTTGAGTGGCGGCACGCTCTCGCGCGCCGGCGCCGGCGCGCCGGCGACGCGGCCGCCCAGCTGCTTCTTGAAGTGCGCGAACGCGTCCTGGGGCCTGGCCTGACGGGTGTGCGCGAGGGCGCGGCGCACGTCTTCCTCCCGCCGGTCGGCGATCAGGTCCTTCACTTGATTGGGCCGCACCCGCCGGTCGAGCTTCACGAGCTGGCGCACCACGGCGTCCTCGAAGGGCAGGTCCGTCGCGGGCGGGAACCGCTCCACCCCGTCCCGTCCCCTGAGCACGGTCGGCCGCGGGAAGCGCACGAAGATCGGTTGGGTGAAGTGCGGGTGACGCACCATCAGCTCGCCGATCGGCAGTGTGGCGAGCTTGATCTTGATGGCGGGTGAGAGCACCTGATAACCCGGCGTCGCCAGCTCATCCGCATCCATGCGGCCGAACACGATGGTTGCCGCGTTGCCGACCACGCGCCGGTGTACCTGCGAGCGGAATTGCTCGGCGCCGAACAGCACGAGACCAAGGTAACGCCCACGCTCCGAGATATCGAGCAGCATTTTCTTCACGTACGTCTCGGGTCCGTCGGCAGGCGCGTACTTGTTCAATTCGTCCACGAACACCGCCACGGCGTCCACCCCCAGGTCGCGGCGCTCGAGGTGCTCGCGCAGCTTCGACACCACGCGCGCGAACACCAGGTCCTGGCCGAGGGGATCGACGTTGGCCACGTCGACCACGTATACGGCTCGGTCCTCGAACCGGCCCCACGGCAAGTCGTTCGACGGCCCGTCGTCGGTCACCAGGCCCTTGCAGCGCGTGGAGATGTTCGACAGCCGGTTCCGGACCTTGCGGATCGTGGCGATGTGATGCGTGCGCCAGGAGTCGCCCCGCCCCGCAAGCTCGAGACCATCGAAAATCGAGCGAAACAGGCGCTCTAAGTTCGCGAACGTCACCACGCGATGCGCTCCGCCGAAGCCGTCGTCGAACTCCTTGTCCACCACGCGATCGGACAGGAAATCGATGAACGCATCGGCCTTGGCATCGATGTCGTCGCGGGTGAGCAGCACCTCGGCGTAGTCGAGCACCTCGCGCAGGCCCCAGACGAGCGGCTCCACGTCGCCCACCAGATCAGGGTGCGTCCGCAGCGTATTGAGGTTCACGCCGTCGGCCTTGAACGGGGCGTAGTAGCGCACCCGCTCGAACGGCTTCGCCTCGACGGCCAGCCGCTCGTAGCGCCGCCGGTCCTCGTCCGCGAGCGCGCCGGCCCGGTCCAGAAAACACAGGTCCGGACCCTTCACGTTGAAGCACACAGCCGCGATCCGCCCCTTGTGCGGCGGGAAGTGCTGGAAGATGGACCCGAGCAGGAACTCGACCGCGCTCGTCTTGGTGGCGAGCCCCGAGACGCCGGAGATGTTCAGGTGAGCCGCCTCCGGTCCGAGCAGGAAATCGGCGTCCAGGTAGACCGGCGCCTCCAGCCCGCCCGACGTGTAGAGCCCGACCGGGATCGCGGTGGGCTGGGCCCCGCCCAGGTACGCGTCCATGCGGAGCGCCTGCGCCACGTCGGTGTCGGTCGCCACGTGCACCCGACCGAGCGGCACCGGCTGGAGCGGCTCCTCGGGCTGCTGGCGCAGCACGGCCGCCGTCCACAGCCGGATCTCCTGCCGCACTGTCGGATGCTCCGCCGCGCGCGCCGGATCGCCCTCGGCCCCGACCACGTCATGCAGAGGCGTCGCGAGGTCCGAGTACGCGAACCCATCCGTCACCACGCCCCACACCACTCTTCCCCCTTCCCCATTCCCTGGCCCGTCTACTCTAACGATCGCCCCGATCCCGATGGTCGTTTCGTTCGCGGTCCAGAAATGGAACTGGTGCGGCGTCGCGGGCTTCTGCTCCGTGGCGACGACGCGACCGACGGGAGGGGGCTGGGGCGGGGCCTTGTCGATCACGTCCCGGTTCTCGGGAGCCGGGAGCCGGGAGCGGGGAGCAGATCGCGCGGGGCGCGTGCCCTCAAATAGGTCTCCACGTCATGGATAGGGTAAAGTAACCGATCCCAGCGCCGGTCGGGCGTCGACAGCGGCGCAGGACGCCGGCACCACCCCCGCCGCGCGGATCGCGTCGACCCACGAGCGCGGCACGGTCAGCGCGTCCGCAGGGCCCAACCCAGATAGGTGATGCTCAGATCGTCGGTGAGCAGGCGGCGCCCGCTGCCGTCGCTCGCGCGCGCCACGCCCTTCATCTCCTGCACGACCATGCCGTGGCGGGCGAGCCGCTCGGTGAGCTCCGCGGGGGTGACGAAGCGCGCGAACTCATGGAACCCTTCGGGCATGGTGTGCTGCACGTACTCTTCGTCCCACACGACCTGCAGGAACCCCGCGATCGTGCGATTGTGCGTCAGAAAGCCGAGGCCGCCGCCCGGCGCGAGCACCTCCGCGATGCCGGCGAGCGTGCCTTCCAGATCGTCGACATGCTCGAGGACATCGACCGCGAACACGAGATCGAAGGTCCCCTCGAGGCCGGCGCCACTCAAGTCTTCGGCGGTGCCGTGGCGGTAGTCGATGGCCAGCCCCGAGCGCTCGGCGTGCTCCCGCGCAGCCGCAAGCGATTTCTCCGACGGGTCGATGCCCGTCACCACGGCGCCCTCGGCGGCGAGCGTTTCGGCGAGGATGCCCCCGCCGCACCCCACGTCGAGGACGCGTTTGCCCCCGAACGCGCCCAACACGCGCCGGAAGTATTCGACCCGTAACGCGTTCAGCTCGTGCAGGCCGGCGAACGGCCCCGCGTCGCTCCACCACACCCCCGGGACGCGCTCTACGAGGCGCTCGTATTTCTCGGGCTCCGAGAGCCCGCCGAGGCGGGGGAGATGGTCGCTCATGGGGGACAAATCTATGGTGACCGGAAGGCTGGGGAGGTTGGGGGAGGCTATTTCCGGCCCAGGGCTTGGTAGAGCTGCCACGTGAGAAAACGGGCCCGGCTGGAGAGTCACAAAACCCCGATCAACCTCCACCAACCTCCTCCAACCTCCACAACCTCCGCCGCTCAGGCAGTCGCCTCCACGTTCGGGAAGGGCGGCACGTCGAGGAACCACAGACCCGCCAGACGCGAGTTCCTGTCCATCTCGACCAGCAGCCGGTCGGCGACGCGCACCACCTGGGCGACGCGCTGGCGCCCTACACGGACATGGAGCACGGACTCCGTCTCGTTCTTCTCGACCGTGAGCGCGGTGTCCACTTCGACCGCCGCGACCGCCGGCTGGGACTTGCGCCCCGGAAACACCACGCGTCCCTCTTTCGCCGACGTAGGCACCGCGAGGTCGTCGCGCGTCCGGATGTCGTCCGGCCAGGTCACGATATCCACGCCGCGCAGGCAGCCACCCGCGACGTCGATCACGACGAACGAGCCGTCCCCACCCTCCAAGTCCACCGTCCCGTTCAACCCTGTCGCCTTCCCCGCGCCCTTGCAGGCGACGGAGAGGATGTCGGTTTCCGGGTCCCAGTGATAGCTGACCTTGGGGAGCTTCCCCTCGAGCGGCTCGATCTGTGCTTCGAAATACATCGGGACCCGTGCCTTCCAGCCTCCGCGAAGGGCGGATAATATAGGCCGCACTTGTGGGGGGGGCTAGGACAATGGAGCGGCGGGAGTTTGTCGCGGTAGCTGGGGCGATCGCGGCGCAGTACCAAACGCGGAACACGGAACGCGGAACGCGGAACGGGATGCTCGAACGCCTGTTCCGCGCTCCGACTTCCGACTTCCGCGTTATCCCGGGCCAGGAGCCTTCCCTCTCCCCGGCCGTTTTCGCCCGCCGCCTCGAGCGCGCCCGGGCCGAGCTCACGGCCCGCAAGCTCGATTTCCTGATCGCGACGCCGGGCACCAACTATGCATACCTCACGGGCTACACCCCGGGGCGGAGCGAGCGGTTGATCGCGCTGGTTCTCCCGGTCGTGGGCGCGCCGGCGGTGGTCTGCCCGTCGTTCGAGGTCGAGCGCATCAAGCGCCACAGCATCATCACCGATCTGCACGGGTGGGACGAGCAGGACGACCCATACACGCTGGTCCGGGACGTCGTGCGCAGGCTCACGCCGGGATCGGGAAGCCGGACGATCGCCCTCGAGTCCTCCACGACGTACCAGACGTCGTTGCGACTCGCGGATGCTCTCCCGGGCTGGACGCTCGTGGATGCCGCGCCCTTAACGGAGCGCCTGCGGGTCATCAAGTCGCCCGAGGAGGTGGCGTTGATCCGGCGGGCGATCGCCATCACGCAGGACGCGATGGCCGCGACCTTCGCCCGGCTTTTGGTCGGTGCCACCGAGATGGATGTCGCCCAGATCTTGGCGCGGGAGATGCAGCAGCGCGGCGCGCCCGGCGGCGGGCTCGTCCAGTTCGGACCGTCGAGCGCGCTGCCCCACGGCGGCCCCGGAGGCCCGAAGCTCGGGCGCGAGACGGTTGTGCTGATCGACTGCGGCTGTACCGTGGGCGGCTATGAATCGGACATTACCCGCACCATCTGGTTCGGCGAGCGGCCGTCGGACGAGTTCAAGAAGGTGTTCAACGTAGTGCACGACGCCCAAAGCGCGGCGATGCGGCTCGGGCACGCTGGCACGCCGTGCCGCGATATGGATCGCGCCGCGCGCGCGCTGATCACGGCCGCCGGCTACGGGCCGTTCTTCACCCACCGGCTCGGCCACGGCCTGGGCATGGACGGCCACGAGCCCGAGTATCTGGTCGAAGGCAACGCGACGCCCCTCGAGCCCGGCATGGTCTTCACGATCGAGCCCGGGATCTATCAGCTTGGGAAATTCGGGGTGAGGATCGAGGATGACTGTGTGATGACGGAGAACGGAGTGGAGGTGCTCAGCCAACGGGCCTCGAAGCTCTAGGCTACCGAGATCCCCGGGCTGGCGCCCGGGGACGAGCGGAGGGACGTTAATCGCTGAGTTTTTTCGCGAACCCGATGATCCGATCGAGCGCTTTCTGGATGCTTTCCGAGGACGCCGCATACGACAACCTGACATAGCGGTCGTCGCCGAAGGCCGCGCCCGGCACCAGCGCCACGCCCGTGGTGGTGATCAGCCGGGTGCAGAATTCCGTCCCGCCGATCCCCCCGAAGGAATCCACCCGGAAAAAGAAATAGAAGGCACCGAGCGGCTCCACGAACTCGACGCCGGGCAGCTCCTGACGGAACCGCCCGACCACCACATCCCGGCGCTTCCGGAACTCCGCGACCATGCGGGCCACATCCGGTTCGACGCGGTCGTCACCGAGCGCCGCCGCTGCCGCGAGCTGGGCGGGATGGTTCGCTCCGGTGGTCGTGTGAGACTGCAGCGCCGCCATCGCCTTGGCCACCGGGCCGGGCGCGAGCGCCAGTCCGATCCGCCACCCCGTCATCGCGTACGCCTTGCTGACGCCATAAATGACCACGACGCGCTCGACCAGCTCGTCGGGGAGGTCGAGGAACGATGGCGCCGGTCCCGGTCCGTAATGAATACGGCGGTAGATCTCGTCCGCGATGATCCACACTTTGCGGTCCCGCGCCCACTGCGCGATCGCCTTGATTTCGGCGTGCGTGTACACGGCCCCCGTGGGATTGCACGGCGAGCAGAGGATCAGGCCCCGGGCGCCGGGAACCACGCGGTCCAGATCCCGCACGCTCACCTTCAGGCTCCACTCGGGCTCGCCCGCCACCAGCACCGGCCGGGCGCGTGACAGGTGCACGATCTGGGGATACGACACCCACGCCGGCGCCGGGATGGCTACGACATCACCCGGGCCGAACAGCGTGAAGCAGACGTTGAAGAGCGACTGCTTCGAGCCGTTCGAGACCACGATGTTGTCGGCGTTGACGGGGCGGCCCCCGGAGCAAAGCGACAGGTGCTTGGCCGCCGCGGCGCGCAGCTCGAGGACCCCCTCGTTCGGCGCATAGTGCGTCTTACCCTCGCGGATCGCGCGCACTCCGGCATCGGCCGGGATGGCGGGCGTCGGGAAATCGGGCTCCCCCGCGCCCAGATCGATCACGTCCTCCCCGGCCGCCTTGCGGCGTTTCGCCTCCTGCGAGATGGCGATGGTCGCGGACGTCTCGAGGTGCTGCAGGTTGGGTGAGAGGCCGGACAATGGGCTCATGGGCGACAGGATAGCCAGGCTCGAAGAGGAGACGCAACCGGGCCGAGCAGTTGCCTTGTGGTCTCCCCGAAGGTAGCATCTCTCGCGACGGCTCGCCCTTTGACAATCGAGGATCGTGTGACGGTAGCGGACGCGAAGGCGGCGCTCGAGCGCGGGCGCCCGGTCGTGCTGGTTCGCCCGCCGGCGGTGGAGCAGGCACGGGACCTGTGGGAGCTGCTGGGCCCAGTAGCCCCGGGGCGCCCGGGGGTCGGTCCCGCCGTGCTCGTGATGTGTGCCGACGACGCCTGCGCGGCAGACTGGGCCGCGGCCGCGCCCCCCCGCACCGACCTACGCCTCCACGCCGTCACCGGTCTCGCCCGCACCGCCCGCATCCTCCTGGACGGCTCCGTGCAGATCCTCGCCGGCGCGGCGAAGGATCTCGCCGCCCTGGTCCAGCGGGCCGTGCTCAAGCTCGATGCCATCTCGACCCTGGTCGTGGCGTGGCCCGAAGCCCTGGTCGCGAGCGACCACGCGGCGGCGCTCGACACGCTGCTCGGCGAGGCGCGCGACGCCCGCCGCATCGTGCTGAGCTGGAACCCCACCCTGCTCGGCGACTTTCTCGAGCGACACGCGCGTCGCGCCCTGATCGTCGGAACGCCGCCCCTGGGCGAGACCGGCGCACCGCTTCCACCCGCCTGCCGGGCGCGCTACGCCATCGTTCCGTCGTGGCGTCGCTCCGTCGCCGTGCGGGATGCGCTCGACGCCCTGCAGGTGACAACCTCGCTCGTGTGGAGCGGCGGTCCGATTGCCCCGCCCACGGTGGCTCCGGGCGTGGTCCTGTGCACCGCCCTGCCGACCCGCGACGAACTCGGGGCGCTCGCCCGGGTAGCCGAGCCCGCGGTCTTCATCAACGCCGCCCAGCTGCCCTACCTCCGCTCCATCGCGACGCTCACGCCGCTCGCACTCCCGTCGGGCGCCGATCGCGCGCGTGATCGCGCCGAAACGCTGCGTGAGCGGGTGGCCCAGCTGCTCACGGCGGGCGACGTGGATGCGGAGCTGGCGCTCCTCGACCCACTGTTCGAGCGGTTCGATCCGGCCGAGGTCGCGGGGGCGTTACTCGCAATGCTGGGACAAGAGGGCAAGGGCGAGGGAGAAGCGGCCGCTCTGCCCCTCCGCTCTGCCCCGGAGCGGGTGAAGATCTTCGTCGGGGTCGGCAAGAAGGACCGCGCGAGCGCCAAGGATCTCGTCGGCGCTCTGATTCGCGAGGCGGGCGTCGCCAAGGGCGACATTGGGCGGATCGAGGTGCGCGAGACCTTCAGTCTGGTAGAGGTCGCGGCCGGGGCCGCCGAGCGAGCGGTGCGGGGCCTCGCAGGCGCTGCGATCCGCGGGCGGCGGGTGCCGGTCCGGCTCGACCGCGAGCGATAGAGCATCGGAACGCGGGGAAGCGGCGCGCGGTACAATGCCCGTGCCGACCCACGCCACTCGCGTCCAACCGTTCCTGCTCAGCGGCTACCACGGTGAGCCCACGCGCGGCAGCGTCACGATCCACGAGGTCGACCGTGACGCGCGTCTGCGCCGCGCGTTCACGGAACTGGCCAAGTGGTGGGGCGTCGCCCTGCTCACGGTGCTGATCCCCGTAGCGCACTTCGTCCTGGTGCCGTCGTTCGTGGCCTACGGCGCCTGGCAGTTCTTCCAGCGGCTCGGCACGGCCGAGCTGGTGAGCGACGCGCGCGGCACCTGCCCCGACTGCGGCGCCGAGCAGATGCTCGAGCTCGCGCCGCGCTGGCGCGCGCCGCAGCCGGTGACGTGCCGCCAGTGTCACCGCGGGCTGCGACTCTCGCTCCCATCCTGACGGTCGGCCTTCAGGGACGGACCCGGTCCGCCAGCCAGCGCAGGCTCTCCCCCACGTGCGCGTGCCAGTATTTCCAGTCGTGCTTCCCCGGCCACTCCGCGTACGCGTGGGGGATGCCGAGACCGCTGAGCTCGGCGTGAAAGGCACGGGACTGGTCGGCCAGATGATCTTCCGTCCCGACGTCGATGAACAGGTCCGGCACGGGCTGGCCCGTCGCCTTGAGCCGGCGCGCCAGCCGCGCCGGCTCGCGCGCCTCCCACGACGCGATCGTGGGGCCGAACGCCGGCGCGATGGCCGGCCACATGCCGCCCCACCCGACACGCAGCGAGTCCACCGATGTCTGGGTGCGCAGGGGCGGTGCGAACGGGTGGGGTCCCGCGTACAGCGGCGCGAGCACCCCGGAGTGACTCGCCGCCGCCACGAATCGGTCGGGGTGCTCGAGCGCCAGGGTGACGGCGCCGTAGCCGCCCATGCTCAAGCCAGCGATGGCTCGATGGCGCCGGTCGGCGAGCGTGCGGTACGTCGAATCGACGTGCCGGACCAGATCGCGCGCGATGTAGTCCGCGTAGCGGGGGTCGGCCACGCAGAAGGTGGGGGCCGCCCGATCCGCGCCCGCGCCGCTCGCACATTCCTGGTATCCCCGCGCGACGGCCCAATTGGTGTACCAGCCGTCGTCGCCGTCCGGCATCACGAGGATCATTTCGGGCATCCCGCGTGCGACGAGCGAATCCGCGATCACGTCGATCCCCGCGAGCGACACCCAGTCGGATTCGTTTCCCGAGAAGCCGTGCAGGTAGTAGACGACCGGAAAGCGTCGCCTGGGCTCGCTCGCGTAGGACGGCGGCAGGTAGACCACGTACTGCTTCTCGACGCCCAAAGCCGGCGCGAAGAACCGTTCCACGTGCACCGCACCGGGCGGGGCGGGGAGGAGGAGCGTCGCGACGCCGAGCGCCGCTGTGAAACGCCGACGGGCCGCCCAGCGGCGCGGCCCGTGAACAGACGACGGAAGACCGATCACGTCCTACTTCTTGTTCACGACTTGCTTCAACTGCTTGCCGGCACGGAACGCGGGAGCGATCGACGCCTTGATCTGAATCACGCTGCCCGTCTTGGGATTGCGGCCCATGCGCGCCGCGCGCTTCCGCGCTTCGAAGTTCCCGAAACCGGTGATCTGGACCTTGGCACCCTTCTTCAATTCGCCGGCGATGATCCCCTTGTCGTCGAACAGGGCTTCGATCGCCCGGCCTGCGTCAGCCTTGGACATCTTCGTCCGCATGGCCAGCGCCGCGGTCAGCTCGGCTTTGTTCACGCTGTCTCCTTGTGAGGGTCCAGGGCACTGAAAACCCTTGAAATTCCGCCGCTTTCGGCGGGGGGCAGCCGGAAAGCCGCATAAAACCGCCACAATATGGGGGTATCCCCCGGAAAACCGCAAGATTCAAGCACTTCCTTGACCGGGTCCCGACCCGAAACTACCCTTCCACCCCCATGTTCCACGGCACTCGCCCAGGCTGGATCGAGGTCATCGCTGGCGTGATGTTCTCCGGCAAGAGCGAGGAGCTGGTCCGCCGCGTGCGCCGAGCCGTCATCGCCAAGAAGCACGTGCAGGTCTTCAAATCGCACCTCGATGCCCGCTACGCCGGGCTCTACTCGGTGAGCACCCACGACGGAGGCATCGTCGAGGCGGAGCCGGTGGACTCCTCCGAGGGCGTGCTGCGCGCCCTGCGGCCCGCGACCGAGGTGGTCGCGGTCGACGAAGTGCAGTTCCTGGACGACGGCATCGTCGCGGCCGCGGGCGGGCTTGCCGACCGGGGCGTCCGGGTCGTGTTGGCGGGGATCGACATGGACTTCCGGGGCTTGCCCTTCGGGCCGATGCCCGTCCTGCTCGCGGTCGCTGAGATCGTCGACAAGCTCCAGGCGATCTGCGTAGTATGCGGCGGACCGGCGAGCCGCAACCAGCGGCTGGTGAACGGCACACCCGCCCTGTGGGAGAGTCCCACGATCCTGGTCGGAGGCCGGGAGACCTACGAGGCGCGGTGCCGGCACTGTCACAAAGTCCCGAGAGCGGATGAAGACCAGACGGCGCTACTTTGAACAGTGTTAAACGTCGCCCTGACCGGAAACATCGCCGCCGGCAAGTCGACCATCGTCGATCATTTTCAGCGCTGGGGTGCGACGATCATCGACGCGGACGCCCTGGCGCGCGACGCGCAGGCGCCTGGCGGCAAAGTGCTGGCGGCGATCGTGCGCCGCTTCGGCGCGGACGTCCAGGCGTCCGACGGGAGCCTGGACCGGGCGGCGCTGCGCGGCAAGGTGATGGGCGACCAGGCCGCGCTCGACGCCCTGAACCAGATCGTCCACCCCGCCGTCCGCCGCCGTCGCGACGAGCTGGTGCGCGAGGCTCGAGAGCGCGGCGACGTGCTCGTCGTCAACGACATCCCGCTCCTGTTCGAGGTGCTCGACCCCGCCGAGTTCGACGCCGTGGTGCTGGTGGACGCCGGAATTGCCCTGCGGCGCACGCGGCTCCTTGGCATGCGAGGCCTGTCGCGCGACGAAGCGGACCGCATGATCGCCGCGCAGATGCCCGCCGAGCGGAAGCGCGAGAAGAGCCACTTCGTGATCGAAAACGACGGGTCACTGCGGCAGCTCGAGCGACAGGCGCGCGGCGTGTTCGAGGAGTTGCGCCGCCGGGCGGCGGTAGCGGCCCTGGGCCGGCCGGCACGCGTGCTGCTGCTCGCCGCGACGGACGCGAGCGCGCATCCCGCGCTCACCGCAATCGCCGCCCGCTACACGGACGCGGGGCTCGCGGTCCGTCGCGTGACGGGCGACGGGGCGGCGATCGCGAAAGCGCTGAGGCGGTCGGAGCACCCCGACGCGATCGTCGCGACCGCCGCGGCGGGGCCGGAGGCCGAGCAGGCGTGGGCGCGCGCGGGCCGGCCAGGCGTCCTGGTGACCCTGTCGGACGATCCCGACCCGGTCGCGGTGCGGCTCGACCTGCGGCCCTGGGGCCACGAGCGGCTGCGCCTGGTCGAGCCCGGCGCGGCGGGCCTGGCCGTTCGCGTCGACCTGCTCCCATCTGCCAACCCGTTGGGTTGACAGAGGTTCGGCGCTCCGATAACCTTCGCCGCGACCTCACAGGCCCGCGAGCGAGCGACCCCGCATGGCGAACATTCCGGCCGACCTGCGCTACACCGAAGACCATGAGTACGTGAAGGCGGGCGGCGACGGCGCCGTCGTGCAGATCGGCATCACCGACTACGCGCAGGGTGAGCTGGGCGACGTGGTGTACGTGGACCTGCCCAAGGTCGGGGCGGTCTTCGGGCGGCGCGACGTGTTCGGCACCATCGAGGCGGTGAAAGCCGTGTCCGAGTTGTACGCGCCGGTGGCCGGGACCGTGACCGAGGTGAACGCGGCGCTCCAAGGCGACCCGGCGCTCGTGAATCGCGATCCGTACGGTGCCGGATGGATGATGAAGCTCCGCCTGAAGAACGCCGCGGAACTCGGCCAGTTGTTGAACAGTGAGGCGTACAAGAAACACATCGGGCAATAGCGTCGCCCGTCATGCTCACCCTGACCTTCCACGGACACGCCTGCTTCACGCTCGAAGCCGACGGCCGCCGAGTGATCATCGATCCGTTCCTCACAGGCAACCCCGCGGCCGACATCCCGGTGGCGCGCCTCCCGAAAGTCGACGCGGTGCTCCTCTCGCACGGACACGGGGACCACCTCGGAGACGCCATCCCCCTCGCGAAGCGCGATGGCGCCACGATCGTCGCGACGGCGGAGCTGGCCGGATTCTGCGGTCAACATGGGGCCGCGGTCCACGCGATGCATATCGGCGGCGCTCACCAGTTTCCGTTCGGCCGGGTGAAGCTCGTCCCCGCGTTCCACGGGGGCGCGGTGAACGGCGACGCGACGGGACAGTTCACGACCAATCCCTGCGGATTGGTGGTGACGATGGGGGGGAAGTCGGTGTACCATTGTGGAGATACGGGTCTGACGCTGGAAATGCAGCTCCTCGCGGACCGCGTGGACGCGATGCTGGTCCCGATCGGCGACAACTACACGATGGGCATCGAAGACGCGGTGCGCGCGGTGGAGTTCGTGCGCCCCCGGGCCGTGGTCCCGATGCACTACGACACGTTCGCCGTGATCAAGGCCGACCCGGAGCAGTTCAAGCAGCAGGTCGGAGACCGGGCCCGGGTGGTCGTCCTCGCGCCGGGGCAGACCCACACTCTTTCCTGACGGGATCGGGGTAGCCAGCCCATGCCGACGGTACGCGCTTCTCTCGCTCCTGCCGATCGCTTCGTGACCCGCCACGTGGGCCCGAGTCCCGATGAGACGCGGGGGATGTTGGCGACGCTGGGATACGACTCGCTTGACGCCTTCATCGCCGCCGTGGTGCCGGCGGACATCCGCCTGGAGCGCCCGCTGGCCTTGCCACCTGGGCGCACCGAGCGCGAGGTGCTCCAGGCACTGCGGGGGCTCGCGGCGCAGAACCAGCTGTACCGCTCGTACATCGGGATGGGGTACCACCATTCCTTCACGCCGCAGGTCATCCAGCGTAACATCGTCGAGAACCCGGGCTGGTACACCGCCTACACGCCGTACCAGCCCGAGGTCGCGCAGGGGCGGCTCGAGGCGCTGCTCAACTTCCAGACGATGGTCGCCGATCTCACCGGTCTGCCGATCGCCAACGCCTCCCTGCTCGATGAAGCCACCGCCGCCGCCGAAGCGATGAACCTGACCGAAGCCGTCGCGCGCGTGCCTGCCGACACGACGCCGATGTTCATGATCGCGGAAGGCTGTCACCCGCAGACCATCGCCGTCGTGCGGACGCGGGCCGAGGCGCGCGGCGTGCAGACCGTGGTCGTGGACCCGGCGAGCTTCGAGTTTCACCCCGGGGTGATCGGCGCACTGCTGCAGTATCCGACGACCGAGGGGAAGATCGAGGACTACCGGGCGTTCTGCGATCGCGCGCACGCCGCCGGCGCGCTCGTGACCGTGGCGACGGACCTGCTCGCCCTCACGCTGCTCGCGCCGCCCGGAGAGTGGGGCGCGGACATCGCGGTCGGCAACTCCCAGCGGTTCGGCGTGCCGATGGGCTACGGCGGGCCCCACGCGGCGTTCTTCGCGACGCGGGAGGCGCACAAGCGTCACGTCCCGGGGCGCATCATCGGGGTCTCCAAGGACGCTGCCGGCCGCCCCGCGCTCCGCATGGCGCTGCAGACCCGCGAGCAGCACATCCGCCGTGAAAAGGCCACCAGCAACATCTGCACCGCGCAGGTGCTCCTCGCCGTGATGGCGAGCATGTACGCCGTGTACCATGGGCCCGCGGGCCTGCGGCGCATCGCCGAGCGCGTGCACACGCTCGCCGTGCTGCTCGCCCAGGCCATCACGCGGCTCGGCTATCGCGTGGTGCATGCGGAGTTCTTCGACACGCTGTGCGTGGAGGTCGAGTCGTGGGCGCTCCCGCGCCTGCTGGACGCGGCTCGCGCGCGACGCATCAACCTGCGCGTCATCTCCCCGACGCGCGTCGGCCTCTCGCTCGACGAAGCCACGGCGCTCGGCGACCTGGCGGACTTGGTCACCGCATTCTCGCTCAACGAAGTGCTGCCGTTCATGGTGGAGGACCTCGGGGCGAAGGCCGACGCCGCGATCCCCGACGGGCTGCGCCGCGCGTCGTCCTACCTCACGCACCCGGTGTTCCACCGGTACCACTCCGAGACCGAGATGCTGCGCTACATCAAGCGGCTCGAGGCGCGTGACCTCTCGCTCACCTCGGCGATGATCCCGCTCGGCTCGTGCACCATGAAGCTCAACGCCACGACCGAGATGGTCCCGCTCTCGTGGCGCGAGTTCAACCGGCTGCACCCGTTCGCGCCGCGCGAACAAGCCACCGGGTACCGCACCCTGTTCCGCCAGCTCGAGGACATGCTGGCGGAGATCACGGGGTTCCCGAAGGTCTCGTTGCAGCCGAACTCGGGCGCCCAGGGGGAGTTCACCGGGCTCCTCGTGATCCGGGCGTACCACCGCTCGCGCGGCGAAAGCCACCGCACGACCTGCTTGATCCCGACGTCGGCGCACGGCACGAACCCCGCCAGCGCCGTGATGGCCGGTCTGCGCGTCGTCCCCGTGCACGCGGACGCCCGCGGCAACATCGACGTGGACGACCTGCGCAGCAAAGCCGCCGAGTACAAGGACACGCTCGCGGCGCTGATGATCACGTATCCGTCGACGCACGGCGTGTTCGAAACGTCCATCCGTCAGATCTGCGAGCTCGTGCACGGCCACGGCGGGCAGGTGTACATGGACGGCGCGAACATGAACGCACAAGTGGGGCTGGTCCGTCCCGCCGACATCGGCGCCGACGTGTGCCATTTGAACCTGCACAAGACCTTCTGCATCCCCCACGGCGGCGGTGGCCCGGGCATGGGGCCGATCTGCGCGGCGGCGCACCTCGAGCCGTTCCTGCCCGATCACCCGGTGGTACCGCTGCGCCGGCAGCAGCCGTGCGGGACGGTGGCGGCGGCGCCCTGGGGCAGCGCCTGGATCCTCCCGGTCTCCTGGGCCTACATCGCGCTGATGGGGCGGGAGGGGCTCGTGGAGGCGACCAAGATGGCGATTCTCAACGCGAACTACGTCGCGCGCCGGCTCGCGGCGCACTACCCCCTCCTGTACACGGGGCAGCACGGCCTGGTCGCGCACGAGTGCATCATCGATTGCCGGCCCTTCAAGGCGTCCGCGGGGGTCGAAGTGGAAGACATCGCGAAGCGGATCATCGACTACGGCTTCCACCCGCCGACCGTCTCGTTCCCCGTCGCCGGGACCTTGATGATCGAGCCCACGGAGAGCGAGTCGAAAGAGGAGCTCGATCGCTTCTGCGACGCCCTGAGCGCGATCCGGCAGGAGATCCGTGAGATCGAGGACGGGAGCCAGCCGCGCGACAACAACCTGCTCAGCCACGCCCCGCACACGCTCGAGGACGTGATCGCCGATGCGTGGGACCGTCCCTACTCGCGCGAGCGCGCCGCCTTCCCGGCCATCTGGACGCGGTCGCACAAGGTGTGGCCGTCGGTCAGCCGCGTGGACGGGGCGTTCGGGGACCGGAACCTCGTGTGCGTCTGTCCGCCGATGGATGCGTATGCGCTCGCGGCTGATTGAAGCGGCGGTCGGGCGGTCGGGCGGTCCGGCGGACCGTGGGGTCCTGTGGCATCTGCGGATCGAGGCGCGGGGCCGAAGCGGCGCGGAGAACATGGCGCTCGACCAGGCGCTCCTCGAAGCAGCCGATCGCACTGGTCGCGCGTTCCTGCGACTGTACCGCTTCGCGCCGCCGTGCCTCTCGTTCGGGCGCAACGAGCCGGCCCGCGAGCGGTATGACGCGGCCGCGATCGCGCGGCTCGGACTCGACATCGTGCGACGCCCCACGGGCGGCCGGGCCGTGTGGCACGAGCATGAAGTCACCTACGCGGTGGCCGCCCCGCTCGCGACGTTCGGCGGCCTGCGCGCGGCGTACCACGCGATCCACGCGCGCCTGGCGGCGGCACTGCACACGCTCGGTGTCGCGGCCACGCTTGCACCCGACCGCCCGCGACCGCCAGGGAGTCCTGGCTCGTGCTTCGCGACGCCGGTCGGCGGCGAAGTGCTCATCGGGGGACGGAAGGTCGTGGGCTCGGCGCAGGTGCGCGAGGGGCACGCGTTCCTGCAGCACGGCTCGATCCTGCTCGCCGGGTCGCAGGAGGTCATTACAGCCGTAAGCCGCAAGCCGCAAGCCGCAAGCGCTGAAACCACGCTCGCTCGAGCACTGGGGCGGCCCGTAACCTTTGAGGACGTCGCCGACGCGATCGTCGAGGCGTGGGGCACCGGGGTCACCTCCCCCAACCTCCACCAACCTCCCCCAACATCCATCACCTTGTTTTCAGATCCCGCCTGGACCTGGCGCCGCTAGCGCGCCGGTGAAATCTTACGCGCCATGCCGACCGCCCGAACGCTCGATCGCCTGACGACCCGCGCCGCGCTCGCCGGCCTCGTGCTGCTCGCCGCATGCGAGCGCCGGTCCGGCTGCGGCGGCGACTACTGCGGTACGCTCGTCATCGCCGCGGCGGGGGAGCCGGACATCCTGCTCCCCCCGGCCAGCGAGTTCGCCGTCACGCGCGACGTGACGGAGCAGTTGTTCCTGAAGCTGGCGGACCTCGGGCCGTCGGGAAACACGGTCGGGGACGAGGACTTCCAACCGCAGCTCGCCGAGCGGTGGGAATGGGATGCCCCGACGACGCTGGTGTTCCATCTCGATCCACGGGCGCGCTGGCAGGACGGCCCGGCCGTCACCGCCGCGGACGTGGCGTTCACATACGATGCGTACACCGACACGCTCGTCAACTCCTCGTTCCGCTCCTCGGTCCGCCAGATCGCCGCCGTCACCACGCGTGACTCGCTCACGGTCGTGTTCCGGTTCCGCCAGCGCTATCCCGAGATGTTCTACGATGCGGTGTACCACATGCGCATCCTCCCGGCGCATCTGCTGCGCGAGGTGCCGCGCGATCAGTGGCGCAGCACCGCGTTCGGGCGGGCGCCCGTGGGCGACGGGCCGTACCGCTTCGTCGCGTGGAAGGCCGGCGAGAGCATCGAGCTCGCCGCGGACTCGACCTTCTTCCTCGGGCGCCCCCACCTCCGACGCGTCATCTGGCGCTTCACGCCCGATCAGCAGGTGGCGGTGACCCAGCTGATCGCGGGGGACGCGGACGCGGTGGAAGTGCTCATCTCACCCGACAACGTGCAGCGGGCGCGCGCCGACACCCAGCTCGCGACCTATCCCTACCGGGGGTCCGCGTACGGCTACGTGGGATTCAACCTCGCCGCGGCCGACGACACGACCAAGCCCCACCCGCTGTTCGGCGACCGGGAGCTCCGGCGGGCGCTCGTCATGGCCACGGACCGCGGGCGGCTGCTGCACAACGTGTTCGGCGATTTCGCCAAGGTGCCGCCAGGCCCGATGTCGCAACTCTGGTGGATCTGGGACCCGGACATCCGCGAGCTGCCCTACGACAGCGCGCAGGCGGCCCGCCACCTGACGCGCAGCGGCTGGATCGACTCCGACGGCGACGGCGTCCGCGATCGGGATGGCCGCCCCCTCGCGTTCCGGCTGCTCGTGCCGACGACCAGCGCCATCCGCCGCCAGTACGCGCGCCTGCTCCAGGAGCAGTTCCGGACTGTGGGCGTGGACGTCCAGCTCGACGAAGTCGACTTCAGCGTGTTCAACGAGCGCGCGCGCGCCGGCCGGTTCGATGCCTTGATCAACGTGTGGAACACCGATCCGACGCCCTCCTCGGGCTTTCCCCAGACCTGGACGCCGGCGGGGTTCGGGCGCTCCAACTACGGCCGCTACGACAATCCGACGGTCGACCTGCTCGTGGACCGGGCCGTCGCCTCGGCGGCGAACCGCGAGCAGGCGCGGCGCGCCTGGCGCGGGGCCATCGAGACCCTGAACCAGGACGCGCCGGCCGTCTTTCTGTTCGCCACGGAAAACGTCGCGGCCGTGCACAAGCGGATCGCGGACGTGAGGATCCGGCCGGATTCCTGGGCCGCCCTGCTCCGCACCTGGCGCATCCCCGCTGATCGGCTGACGGATCGAGACCGCGTGGAGCGTTAGGTGGCGGCGTGGCTGGTGCGGCGGCTCGCCGCGTCGATCGCCATCGTCTTCGCGGTCGCCACCATTACGTTCCTCGTCGTTCACATCGCCCACGGCACGCCCTGCGGTCCGTCGGAGGCGCGGCCGTTGGCTCCCGACGTGTGCGAGCGCCAGCGCGTCCGCTTTGGGTACGACCAGCCGCTGGGGGTTCAGTACGTGAAGTACCTCGCCGCCCTGTCGCGCGGCGACATGGGCGAATCGTTCGGGCTGCACCGTCCTGTCGGCGACGCACTCGCCGACGCGATCCCCAACACCTTCGCCCTGGCGCTCGCGGCCCTGCTGATCGACTTCGCCCTCGGCCTCGCGCTCGGGATTTATCAAGCCGCGCGGGCGCGCCGCTTGGGCGACATCGCGCTCGGGAACGTCGCCCTCTTCGTCAACTCGATGCCGGTGTTCTGGCTGGGGCTGGTGCTGCTGCTGGTGTTCGCACAGTGGCTCCGCTGGTTCCCGGTCGGCGGTATCCACAATCCCGTCCTCTGTCCCCGGCTCGACTCGCCGTACTGCCTGCTCGACTTTCTCTGGCACCTCACGCTCCCGGCCTTGACGCTCGGCCTCGTCGCGGCGGCCGGAACGGCGCGCTATCAGCGCGCGGCGATGCTCGAAGTCATCCGCCAGGACTACGTCCGCACCGCGCGCGCCAAGGGGCTGCGCGAGCGGCGCGTCCTCCTCGTGCACGCGCTCCGAAACGCGCTGCTCCCGTTCATCACGCTGTGCGGCCTCGCGTTTCCCTTCCTCTTGACCGGCGCCGTTCTGATCGAGACGGTGTTCGCGTGGCCAGGGATGGGCCGGCTCGCGGTGAGCGCGATCCTGCAGCGGGACTACCCGGTCGTGACGGGGGCGGCGCTGGTGACGAGCACGATGGTGGTGCTCGGCAGCCTGATCGCCGACGTGCTGTATGCGGTCGCGGACCCGCGCATCCGGGTGCGCGGCGCGTGAGCCTCTGGAACTGGCTCGCGCTGGGCGGCGCGGCCGTGGTGGCGCTCGCCGCCGTGGCGCAGATCCGCCGGCGGGTGACCGCCGCTGCCGCCGGGCGGCGGTTCTTCCGGCACCCGACTGCCGCCGCGGGATTGTTCGTGCTCGCGTTCGTCGTCTCGCTCGCGCTCGCCGCACCGCTCGTCGCGCCGTACCGCCCGTTCGTCCAAATCGACATCACGCGGCTCGCGAACCACGCGCCGTCGGCGCAATTTGTGCTCGGCACCGACCCGTACGCCCGAGACGTCTGGAGCCGGCTCGTGTTCGGAGCGCGGATTTCGCTCGGCATCGGGGCAATCGCGATGCTGGTCGCCGTGACCATCGGCGCGGGGGTCGGCGCCGTCGCCGGTTACTTCCGCCGCTGGGTGGACATGACGGTGATGCGGCTCGTCGACGTCGGCCTCGCAATGCCGCGCATCTTCGTGATGTTGATGGCGGTGGCGCTGTGGGAGCATATCGCGCTCCCGGTGCTCGTCTTGCTGATCGGGCTGACGGGCTGGTTCGGGACCAGCCGGCTGGTGCGCGCCGAGGTGCTGAGTCTGCGCGAGCGTGAATTCGTCGCCGCGGCGCGGGCGCTGGGGGCGGGGCCCGGCCGCGTCATCTTCCGTCACGTGCTCCCCAACGTCGCGGCGCCGATCATCGTCTCGGCGGCGCTCGGCATCGGCAACGTGATGCTGCTCGAGGCCGGGCTGTCGTTCCTCGGGATGGGCGTCCCGTCTCCCGCACCCAGCTGGGGCAACATGATCGCCGACGGCTGGCCCAAGATGGCGGTGGCGCCCTGGGCCGCGACGTTCCCCGGGCTGGCCATCTCGCTAGTGGTGATGGCGCTCAACGCGGTGGGCGACGCGCTGCGCGACGCGCTCGACCCGCGCAAGGAGACGCTGTGACGGAGCCCCTGCTCCGCGTGCGCGATCTCCAGACGTACTTCGTCACCGAGCACGGCAGCGGCACGGCGCGCGCCGTGGACGGCGTCTCCTTCGAGGTGCAACCGGGAGAGACCCTCGGGATCGTGGGCGAGTCGGGGTGTGGCAAGACGGTGACCTCGCTCTCCATCTTGCGTCTCATTCCCGAGCCTCCCGGGCACATTCGCCCCGGGAGCTTCATCGAGTTCGAAGGCCGGAACCTGCTGACGCTCGAGCCCCGGGAGCTGCGGGCGATCCGCGGCAACCAGATCGCGATGATCTTCCAGGAGCCGATGACGTCGCTCAACCCGGTGTTCACGGTGGGCGACCAGATCGCCGAGGCCGCCATCGTGCACCAGCACCTGTCGCGCCGGGCGGCGCGCACCCGGGCGATCGAGATGCTCCAGCTCGTCGGCATCCCCGACCCCGAAGAGCGGGTGGACCACTACCCTCACCAGATGAGCGGCGGGATGCGCCAGCGCGTCATGATCGCGATGGCGCTGGTGTGCCACCCGAAGTTGCTCATCGCCGACGAGCCGACGACCGCGCTCGACGTCACCATCCAGGCGCAGATCCTCGAGCTGCTCGACCGCCTGCAGGCGGAGCTCGGCATGGCGGTCATGCTGATCACGCACGACCTGGGCGTGGTGGCGGGGACGGCGGACCGCGTGGTGGTGATGTACGCGGGCCAGGTGGTCGAACAGGCGCCGACGGCGCCCCTGTTCGCGCGCCCGCTCCACCCCTACACCGAAGGGCTGCTCGCCTCGGTGCCGCGGCTCGACGCGGCGCCGGCCAGCGCCCGCGGGCGGCTCCACAGCATCCCCGGCCAGGTGCCGGCCGCGACCGCTTGGCCAGACGGCTGTCGGTTCCATCCACGGTGCCCGTACGTGTGGGACCGCTGCCGGAGGGAAGAGCCGCCGCTGCTCGACGCCGGCGGGGGCGAGCCGGGCACCCATACGGTGCGCTGCTGGCTCCTCACCGAGCCAGGGCGCCGGACACCCCGCCCGTGACGCCCCCCGCCGGGCCCGCCCTCGTCGAGGTGCAAGGCCTCGTCAAGCATTTTCCGGGCGAACGCGGCTGGTTCGGACTGGGCCGGCCGCGGGCCGTGGTGCGGGCGGTGGACGGCGTGTCGTTCGCCATCACGCGCGGCCAGACGCTCGGCCTCGTCGGCGAATCGGGATGCGGCAAGTCGACCACGGGCCGCGCGATCCTCCGGCTGATCGAGCCCGACGCAGGCCGCGTCACTATCGACGGGGAGGACGTCCTTGCTCTCGGCGCACGCGGACTGCGCACGCTGCGCCGCCGGATGCAGATCGTCTTCCAGGATCCCTACGGCTCACTCAACCCGCGTATGACGGTGCGCCAGACGCTCGCCGAGCCGCTCGCGATCCACCGGATCGCGAACGGGTCGGACGCGGAGCGGCGCGTCGCGGCCCTGCTCGAGGAGGTTGGCCTGGATCCGGGCTTCGGGCGGAGCTACCCGCACGAGCTGTCGGGCGGGCAGCGGCAGCGCGTGGGGATCGCCCGCGCGCTCTCGGTCGAGCCACAGTTCCTCGTGCTCGACGAGCCCGTGAGTGCTCTCGACGTCTCGGTCCAGGCGCAGGTGTTGAACTTGCTCGCGGACCTGCAGCAACGGCGACGGCTCACCTACCTGTTCATCGCCCACGATCTTGCGGTCGTGAAGCACATCGCGGACCAGGTGGCGGTGATGTACCTGGGCCGGCTCGTGGAGCGGGCGCCCGCGTCCGCCCTGTACGCCGCGCCGCGCCACCCCTACACCATCTCGCTCCTTTCCGCCGTGCCCGTGCCGGATCCCACGGCGCAGCGCCAGCGCATCGTGCTGGCGGGCGACGTGCCGTCGCCGGCGCACCCACCCCCGGGCTGCCCGTTTCATCCGCGCTGTCCTCACCCTAAGAAGAATGCGCGCTGCAGCACGGAACCGCCGGCGTTGCGCGAGGTCGCGCCGGGGCAGCTCGCCGCCTGTCACTTCGCCGAGGAGCCCATGTGACGACACGACTGGCCGCCATGCTCCGCGATGCCCAGTTCTGGGTGCCCGTCGCCGTGCTCATCGCCGGCCTGGTGGTCCTGTGGCGAATCCGCTAGCTCCGGCGGCCGGGGTCGACGGTGCGCGGCTGCGCCGCCTGCAGCTCGCCGGCATCGCCAGCGGCTTCACCGCCGGCGCCTGGCTCGGCGCGGCCGAGGCGCCCACCAAGATGGTGACCCTCGGACTGTCGCCCGTCGTGATCTCGTTGACGATGGTGCTGGGCGTGTTCCTCGCGCGGTGGAGCCTGCCGGCGCTGCTTCGGGGCACGGCCGCGATCGGGGCGGACGTGCGACAGGCGCCGCACCTGGTCGTGTGGGCGGTGCTCGCGGGCTGTCTCTGGGCCGTCGCCAACACCCTGACGATCTTCGCCATCCGTGACATCGGGCTCACCATTGCGTTTCCCTTGTGGAACGCGAACAGCCTGCTCGGGATCCTGTGGGGTGCCGTGTTCTTCAACGAGCTCCGCGGGACCGGGTGGCCGCGCCGCTTCGCCGTCCTGGGCGGAGCCGTCCTGATGTGCGCGGGCGGAGCCCTGCTCGCGGTCGCGTCGTCGGCCGGTGCGCCCGGCGGGCATGGCGCACGTGGGGTCGTCGCGGCGCTCGCGGCGGGCGCGCTGTGGGGCACGATGTACATCCCCTATCGCAAGGCGTACCTGACGGGTATGAACCCGCTCGCCTTCGTCACGTTCTTTACCGTGGGCGAGGTCGGCATGATGACCGCCGTGGCGCTCGTCGACCGCGGCGGCGTGGCCCCGCTCGCCGCCGAGCTCGCGGGCGCCCGCACGGTGCTGTTCTGGCTGCTGCTCGGCGGGTTCGTGTGGGTGGTGGGCGATTTGTTTCAGCAGTATGCCGCGAAGTACGTGGGTATCAGCCGGGGCATTCCACTCTCCAACACGAACCAGCTGTGGGGGCTCGCGTGGGGCCTGCTGGTGTTCGGTGAGCTGCGTGGGGGGTCGCAGGCCACCTACGCGCAGGTGATCGGCGGGTCGCTATTGATGGCGCTCGGCGCGGCCGCGATCGCGCTCGCGTCGGCCACCGGTGCGGAACACCGCCGCTGGCAAGAGGCTGCAGCGCGCGAAGCAGCGCGCTACGGGATCGATCCGGCGTACGTCCACGCCGCGCTCGCCGGCGAAAGCGCGAGCGCACCTCCCCGACGCCGGCGGTGGCTCGACTGGATGCTCGTCGGTGGCGCGACTGCGGCGTTCGTCGGCTTCGGGACCATCGCTCGCGTGCCGGACCTCGCGCTCGGGTGGCGCTGGGTCGTCGCCCTGGCGGCGGCGATGCTCGCCTTGCTGTGGAGCACGGGGGTGCGCTTATGGAGGACCACGCGGTTCAACTGAGGACTTCACCGGCGCTAGTCCGCCGCCATTCCTTCTTGACGGGCCTCTGGCTGGCCTAGCGACGTGAGGAAGGCGTCGTACACCAGCTCCGACCAGCGTCCCCGACCGCGCTCGATCTCTGCGAGCGCCGCGGCGCGCGTGAACGCGGGGCGATAGGAGCGCGCGGTCATGAGCGCGTCGTAGACGTCCGCGATCCCCACGATCTGGGCGGACAGTGGGACATCCTCTCCCCGCAGGCGATCCGGGTAGCCCATCCCGTCATAGCGCTCGTGGTGCCAGCGGATGATCGGTTTCAGGTCCCACGGGAACTCGACGCCCTCCAGGAGCTCGATGCCCCAGATGGGGTGTGTCTGCACGATCTCGGCCTCGGACCGCGTGAGGGGCCCGGGCTTGTTGAGGATCTCGGGCGGCACGCGCACCTTGCCCAGGTCGTGGAGATACGCGCCCAACCGGATGGTGGTCTGGTCGCGCTCGTCCAACCCCAGCGCCCGCGCCACTTCCAGCGCGTAGCGCGCCACGCGCTCGCAGTGGCCATGGGTATAGGTGTCACTCGACTCGATCGACTGGCCCCACTCGCTCACCACCGTGAGGTACGTGGCCTCGAGCTCGGCCATCTTGCCGTCGACGTAGACCAGATCGACACGCGCGTCGAGCCGACTGAACAGCCTGTGGGCCTCGTTCAGGAGTGCCAGCGCGTCCCGATTCCGCCCCATCGCCTGGTACAGGATGGCCAGCTCGCGGCAGGCGGCGGCCTCGTTCAGGACAGACCCCGCGCTCACCGCGAGTTGGATCGCCGCGCGCAGCCGCGACTCGGCCAGCGTCTGCTGGCCCGTCTCCCGAAACACCATGCCGAAGATGCGATACGCCTGCGCCTTCACGACCCCGCCGCCGATCTGGTCGAAGAGCGCGAGCGCCGATTCCACGTTCCGGCGCGCCTCCTCGTGGCGCTCGCGCGCAACGTAGACCTCGGCGTGGTTCAAGAGACACAGGCCCTCGAGGTACGTGTCGCCCACGCGCGCGGCGATTTCGTAGCTTTTGGTGAAATAGCCGTCGGCTTCGTCGAGCAGCCGCTGCTGGGCGCTCACCATGCCCAGGTTGTGGTACGCGATGGCGCACCCGTGCTCGTCGTTGCAACTCGCGTATGCCTCCAGGGAGCGCGCGTAGCACGCCAGCGCGTCCCCGAAGTCGCCCTGAATGCTCGCCAAGATCCCCAGGTTCTGCTCCACCCGCGCCCGGAGCTCGCGGCTCGAGCCGCCCAGGCGCACCGCGCGCCGGAAGTTGCGTCGCGCCTCAGCCAGTGGGCCGGTCTCGAGGTCGATCCCGCCCAGGGTATTCAGCGCTTCGGCCGCGAGGAGGTCGTTGCCTGCCCGGCGGGCAACGGTGATGCTCCGGTGACACAACCGGCGCGCCTCCGCCGACTGGTTGTGGCGGTGCTGGACGACGGCGAGTCGCCGCAGCGCTTCGGCCAGCACGGCCCGCTCCCCCGTGCGCTCCGCCGCGCGAATCGCCCCCTCGTATGACGCGACCGCCTCGGGGATGGAGCCCGAATGCTCCCGGGCGCGCGCTTCGTGCAACAGCTCCGCCGCGGAGCGCATCCACGCGCGCCGACCGCTTCGTCCGGGAGCGGTAATCAGCGCAGTCGTCATGGCCCGGTGCGTGGCGGGTTCACCACCGGGGCCCGGGGCCCGACGGCTAGGGGCGGGTGGTACGCGAGGCCGGCCGTCCTCTGGACGGCTGGCCCCCCCAGCAACGCGTCGAGCTTCTCGATCTCCCCTTTGGCCCCCAGCCGCGTGAACGTCGCGCGGGCCGCCTGCGCCGCCCGCTGCGCGGCGGCGCCCTGGTCTCCTCGGGCCAGGAGATGCGCGAGATCGCGCTGGGCAATGGCGACCAGGAGCGGCCGCTCGTGCGCGGTCGCGCGGTCGATGACCTGGTGAAGCATGTTCTCCGCGTTCTGCGCTCTTCCCGCGAACCCCAGCGCCACAGCGAGGATGCGCAGGTCTTCGGTTTCGCGGACGGCGTCCTTGAGCTCACGGTGCACCGCCATTGCGCTGTGCGCTTCCCGGATGGCGAGCTCGGGCTCACCGCGGACTATCAGGATTTCCGCCCGCCCCGCGAGCGCCTGGGCCTTGAGCCGCCGGTCGCCCAGCCGTTCGGCCTCCCGCACAGCCGCGTCGGCGGCCTTCATCGCGTCATCCAGATGGCCCTGCTCGCGGTAGGCGATCCCGAGATTGTGCTGCGACTCGGCGATGCCGCGATCGTAGCGGGCCCGCTGGTACGCGGCGATCGCGCGGGTGTACGCGCCGACCGCCCGGCCGTGGTCCCCCTGCATGTTCGCGATGATGCCGAGGTTGTTGGCGCAGCGGCCCAGGGTAGCCATGTCATTGTCGTGCATGGCCTCTTCCTGCGCCTGCGTGAAGAAGTCGGTAGCCTCGTCGATGCCGCCCCGCTCTAGCGCCACCGCGCCGCAGACGTTGAGCCCACGCACCTCCAGCGTGCGATCCCCCAGCACTCGCGCCCGCGACAGTGCCACCTTGGCCCATTGCTGGCCCACCTCCAGCCGTCCGAGCCGGCTGTGCCCGATGCCGCAGAGCAGGGCCAGCATCGGGGACTGCTCGAGCTCGTTCTGCGTGCGACTCCCGAGGTAGGCGACGAGCTCGGCATACTGCCCTGCGTCGGCCAGCGCTTGCGCCGCATGCAACGGCGCCAGGGAGCGGCCCAGCTCGGCTGCGAAACCGTCGTCCCACTCCTGACTCGCCAGATTCCGGATTTCCGCTTCGGCCCCAACCCGGGCGAAGACGGCCTGCGCCGTGCGCGCGGCCGCCCGGGCTTCGGCGTTCCGGCCGGTCCGGCGCAGGACGATGGCAAGGTCCCGCGTCGCTTCGGCCAGCAGCTGAGGCCGCCGGTGCCCCTCCGCCCTCGCGATCACGTCGCGCAGCGCAGGCTCGGCGGCCGCCAGGTCGCCTTCGGCCGCCAGCACCAACGCCACGGCTCGCAGGTCCTCGGCCTCGTCTGCAGGATCGGGCACGCGGCGGCGGATGTCCCCGACCTCGTCCAGCGCGCGCCGTGCCAGCTGCAGCTCGCCCCGCGCCACGCGCGTCTCGGCCCGCCCCCGGAGCGCCAGGGCCCACAGGGTGTGATCCCCGGACGCCTCCGCTTCCGCGACCGCCCGGTCGGCCTCCGTCAGCGCGCGGTCGAGCGCTCCCTGCTCCCGATACGTGATCCCCAGGTTGTGGTAGCACTGCGCGACGCCCTGCCGCCGGCCCGCCCGGTCGAAGGCGGCGCGGGCGATCTCCCAAGACGCGATCGCCTCCGCGTGCCGCCCCCGCAGGTGACTGATGATCCCCAGATTGTTGGAGCAGCGGCCGGCTGTGGCGACATCGCCATCCCGGCTGGCCACCATGAGGGCCCGCGTGCAATAGTCCGCCGCCTCGTCGATTCGCCCGCTCACCAACGCGACGGCGCCCCGCGCGTTGAGGGCGCGACCCTCGACCGCTGGCTCTTCCCGCTTGCGCGCCTGGGCCAACGCCATATCCAGCCAGCGGAGCCCCTCATCGTGCCGCCCGAGCCGCGACTGCGCGGTCCCGTACAGCAGCGCGAGGCTCGGCGACTCTTCGAGCACACGGCCGTTTTGGGCGCCGAGGTAGGCGACGACCTCGGCATGGCGGCCCGCCGCGGCGAGCTCCTGGGCCCTCTCGACGACCAGCGATGACGTGTGCATGGGATGTCCTCCGGCTACCAAGAGACCGCGTACTGGGAGAAGTGGTACAGCGCCGCCGTAACCAACTCTTGCGTGGTGTCGTTTTTCGACCACAGCTGCCTCCAGGCATCCGTCCTCGTGCCCTTGTACCAGATGGCGAGCTGCTCCTGCAGTGTCTCATCGATGGCGTCCACGACGCCATCGCCGTTCAGATCGGGATTCGCGTTCTCATACCGGATGGCCAGCAGCGCCGGGCTCGATTTGGAGAACACCACGCCGGACGGCTGGAAGTCCACGCTGAAGAGAACCGAATCGATCGTCAGAGTGATGCGGACCGAGTCGCCCCTGTTCAGCGGCACGCCCCCGGCGCCGGCCACCAAGCCATTGATGGGGATCTTGAACCGCAGGAACGGGTCGGCCAGCCATTGGCCGGGGGCGCGGCGGTAGTTCAAGAAGATCGCCGTCTGTGTCCCACGTTTGGCCCAGAACGAAACCTGGTAGGCCTGGAGCCGGGGCGCGGTCGCCGACTGCCGGAGGATGTGTGTTCCGGGGGGGCTCACCGCCGCTGCGAGCGCCCCTTGGATGGCGGTGGAAGACGGTCCGGTTTGGTCCGAGCATCCCGCAGCGGCTAGCGCGAGCGTCAACAGCATCACGTAACGGCGGACGGACATGTAGTGTTCTCGGTGCATGGGAGTCCTACCAGGCCACGGCGTAGTTCGAGAAGTGACGCAGCGCCCCGAAAGCCCAGTACGGCGTCCAGCCTCCTGTGTCCACCCTGAACCTCATGACCAGCAGCGAGTCCACCGCAGCCGTCGGCGACTCCAGATACTCCACGACGCTCAAAGCATCGGTGACATTGGCGATCCGGGGAACCTCGTTATGGCGCAGCTTGCAGTTCTCCAAGTTCGTCGCCACGACCGCACCCAGGCCGTGAGTGCCGGTCTTGAAGACGAGGCCGTCGGGGCGGAGACGAACTCGGCGTACGGTGTCCGACGGCGCCACCGCAGTGATCTTGACGGGGGCGCTGAGCGCCAACGAATCGACCCACAGCACGTTGGCGCCCACGACGAACCATCCCCCTGCAGGTCCGATCACCTGAGTCACGGAGTCACGAGGGACCCGAGCGCACTGGACCAGGCTGGTGCCGGATGATTTGACTCTTCCCGCCAGCAGGCCGGGCGTCTCCGGACCAACGCCAACGGGCGATGGGTCGCTGCAGCTCGAGGCCAGCAGCGCGAGCGGGATCAACCACCGCCGGACGAAGATGCGATTCGAGGTCATGTGAGTTCCTACCACGCCACGGCGTATTGAGAGAAATGGTGCAGCACTCCGGCGACAAACTGATTCCCTCTACTCCAGGCCTTTTTTCTGACCCTGACCCACGTGGAGTCGGGCGGGGCCAGGTACCGAATGACGTTCAGTGAGTCGGTGACCTGCGCGATCCGGAGCGTATCGGCCATCGGCAGGCCGCAGTCCCTGAAACTCGTATAGAGCAGCGCCGACCATCCGGCACCGTTGGTCCGGAATCGGAGGCCGTCGGGCCGAAAGCGAACCCATCTCGCGGTGCCTGCGGGCGCCACGGCGGTGATGCTCACCGGGTCGCTGAGCGCCATCGAATCGACCCACAGAAAGTGGCTGCCTACCGCAATGAGCCCCCCCGCGGGTCCGATCACCTGTGTCACGGAGTCGTAGCCCTGCGAGCACGGGACGAGGCCGGACCCCGTGGGCAACGGCGTATCCCACCTGCCTCCCTTCTGGAAGGCAGGCGCCTGGAGGTCGACGCCAACCGGCGAGGGGTCCCCGCAGCTCAGGGCGGCGATCGCGCCGGCGAGCAGCGTGAACGGGATCAGGGAACGGCGAACGGACATGCGATTCTCCGATTGCATGGTGAGTCCTACCAGGCGACGGCGTAGTTGGAGAAGTGCTGGAGCTGGCCCGTGACCGTGTGGGCGTCCAGGTCGTTCGTGGACGGCACGTACTGGATGATCTGCAGCACGTCCGAGACCTGAGCGACCTTGAGCTGCGTCGCATTGGCCAGGCTGCAGTTCGAGTAGCTGATCGTGAGCGACGCGGGTTGCTTGAACACGACCTTGTCGGGCTTGAACTGGATGTAGTTGCCCGAATACCCGGCCGGGATCTGCGCCTGGATGGTTACCGGCGCGCTGAGCGCGCCCGCAGGGATCGTCAGCCGCGCCGGGCCGAGTGCGACGACGCCGCCCGCCGGCCCGACGGTCTGTCTGATCATTCCGACCTGGACCGTCGAGCAGGAGGCGACGCCTCCGTTCCCACCGCCGCCTCCCCCACCACCCTTCTTCGACGTGGCCGACGCCTGGAGGACGGGCGCGCCGAGCCACGCGGGCGCCGTGGCGTCCGGGCGGGGCGGGCCTGTGATGCCGGGATCCGCGCAGCTCAGGGCCGCGGCAGTCGCGGCGACCAGCAGCGCGGCAAGTGAAAGACGGTCGGGCTTCATCGTCGGACGCTCTCGGTTGGTGACGGGGACGCACCCAGCCACGAAGCAGGAAGCGTTCCCGCGTGCCGGTTCGACCTAGGCCTTTGATGCGGCGAGATTTGCGTGTGGGAACCCGATACGTATTTCTGTGCTACAGGGTCGTTTTGTCCCTGCGCGTGGGTCGATTCGGACTAGAGCGAGCGGACCGCCGGTTCCGCCCAGTACCCTGCTTCCGGATCGGACCCCACAGCGTCGCCTCCGCTCAAGAGACGTCGCAGGCGCCGCGGAGAGATCACGAGCCGGCGAGCCGACTCGCTGCGATTCCCGCCGCACAGCTGCACCGTCGCACGAACGGCGGCGGCCGTGATCTGGTCCAGCGGCGCCGGGAAGGGGATCGGTCCGTCGCGCTGCGGCTGTGCTGCCGCCTGAGGCAGCACCTCGTCGGCGCTCAGCTCGCCGGCCGGCGACAGGAGCAGCGCCCGTTCCAGGGCGTTCTTCAGCTCGCGGACGTTTCCAGGCCAGGGATGGGCGCGCAGCCGGCGGCCCATCTCGGGCGTCAGCATCGGCACGGGCAGGCCGTGCTCCCCGGCGAGCCGCTCGAGCAGCGCCTCCGCAACGAGGAGGAGATCGTCACCCCGCTCCCGCAGGGGCGGCAGCCTGAGCACGACGGTGCTCAAGCGGAAAAAAAGATCTTCCCGGAAACTTCCCTTGCGCACTCGCTCCGCGAGTTGCTCGTTGGTCGCCGCCAGAATGCGGATGTCTACCCTCCGCGATTTCGTCCCTCCGACGCGGCGGATCTCCTTGTCCTCCAGCACGCGCAGCAGCTTGGCCTGGACATTGAACGGCAGGTCGCCGATCTCGTCCAGGAACAGCGTGCCGGTGTCGGCCACTTCGAACAGCCCCGGTTTGGCCGCGTGTGCGTCCGTGAACGAGCCACGCTCGTGACCGAACAACTCCGACTCGATCAGGTGCTGTGGGAGGGCCGAGCAATTGACGGCGACGAATGGGGCGCCGCAGCGCGGACCGCCGGCGTGGATCGCCCGCGCCAGGAGCTCCTTCCCGGTCCCCGTCTCGCCGACGATCAAGGCGCCGGCACTCCGGTGCGGCAGGAGTCGGGCCGCTCGGGAGAGCTCCTTCTTGATGGCCTGGCTCTCGCCGACGATCGCGGCGAACGGGTCGCCGTGACCGTTCAACGCGGCCCCCGCGGCCCCCGCGGCCCCCGCGCGCGCGCGCGCGCCGTTGACCACGGCCGCGACTGCATTGCGGAAGATCTCGAGATCGTCGGGTAGCGCGAAGTAGTCGCTTGCACCACGGGCGACGAGCTGCATGGCCGTGCGCCGCCCAGGATCCGTGCCCACGACCAGCGTCGGCGGTCCCAGCGGGAACCTCTGGGTCTGGAGCCACTGGATCGCCTCCCGCTCGGCGCCGCCCGCGGCGACGATGATGGCCGCCGTGTCGGCCCGGGGGGTGACCGCGTCGGTCGGCGCGACGTGGTCGATGACGACGTCGAGGTCTCTGGCGAGATCGGTCCAGAATCCCCGGAACGCGTCGGAGACTGCGATGACGCTCAGACGCGGCACGGCGGCGCCTCCTCGGCTACACAATTGCCTCCGCGCCCCTTGGCCAAGTACAGGGCTCGATCGGCTGCCACGACGAGCTGGGCTTCCGACGTCGCCGAGGGGGCGAGCGGCAATTCGGCCAAACCCACGCTCACCGTGCCGTGGGGGGAGGCGCCCGGCACGATCCCTTCCGCGAGCGCCGCCGCCACCTTCGCGCACGTCCGCTCGGCCACGAGTCGTCCCGCCGCCGCGTCGGTATCCGGAAGGATGACGGCAAATTCGTCTCCGCCATACCGGGAGGCGATGTCCGCGGTACGGAGGCAGTCCTGGATCGCCCGTGCCACGCGGGCGAGCACGCAGTCCCCCGCCTGGTGGCCCCACCGGTCGTTCACGGCTTTGAGGTGATCGACGTCCATGAGCAACAGCGTGAGCCGAGCCCCGGAGCGCAGGGACCGAGCCACTTCTCGCTTGAGCGTCGCCTCGAGGTGATACCGGTTGAAGAGCCCAGTCAGGGGGTCGGTCACCGAGCGGTGCTCCAGCACCTTGAGAGCCTCGTGTTCGACGATCGCGGGAGCGATCAGGTCACGGCTGATATTCAGGAGGTAATCGAGAGCCGCGACAGAAGCGTCGACGTTTCTGCCGAGGCGTGAGCTGAGTTCCCAACGGTGCGCTTCGATTGCCGCCGAGCGGTCCGCCGTCTCGCGCTCGGTGAATTGCGCGTGGGGGAAGTAGCGCCGCAGCGGAAAACCCCCTGGCTCGGCCTCCCACAGCACGCGCTGTGCTGAACGCCGCTCGGGGCCGGCACGCCGGTCAATACCGCGCCGGTCAGTACCGCGCCGGCGTTCCTCGACCGGGCTCAGTGGATTTCCCGCAGGGAGGGCATCTTGACTGGGGCCTTCATAGGCGACACCTTGTAGCCGTTGGGAGCGGTTGTCCGGGTCCTAATGAGCGCCATTACGTCCCCAATATGGAACCTAATTGTCCACTGTCAAGAGCGGAAACAGAGCCAATAAGGGCCCAGCAGCGGAACAGCTCGCGATCCTCTTGAGCTTGTTCAGCCCCTGGGAGGGCATCTCATTGACCTATCGGCAGTTCGCTGCCGAGCTCGGTGCACCCGTAACCGAAGCCGCCGTCAAGAAGTGGCCCCAACGCAACAAGTTCCCGGCCGACGTCGCCCGGCTGATCGTGACCAAGGCGAAGGACCGCGGTCTGGTCGGCGTGACGCTGGAGTGGGTGATGTGGGCGGAGGGTCCGAAGCCCCACAAGGCCCCGAAGGGGACCCATAATCGCTCCCGACAGCCAGCAGCGCTTACCGAGGCGGGACACCAGGAGCCGGTCGGGCGACTGGGCGCGGGGATCGCCGAGGCGCTACGGGCAGATCTCAGTCACAATGAGTTCGGCCAGTGGTCCTCGGTCGAGGTGCAGCACACCGTCATCTGGGCGCTCAAGGATCTGGCCCGGCGGCTCCGCGTGCTGCGATTCGATATGGGCAAGACCTTCGATCTGACGGACCAGTGGGCCAGGAAGACTGGCCTGCCCGTGCGCCCCTCTGAGGGGTCGCCCGCGCCCTAAGCGGGGGCCTGCCGCGTAGTTTTCTCCCCATGACCAGAGCCCTTCGCCGTCTCGCACTCGCTCTTGTCCTTCCCGCCGCGCTCGGCGCGCAGCAACCGGCCTTCACCCTCGAGCAGGTGATGAGCGCGCCGTTCCCCGACGAGCTTGTGGCCGCACCGGCGGCCGGCGCCGTCGCCTGGGTCTTCAACGCCCGCGGGGCCCGGAACGTCTGGGTCGCGACGCCGCCCGACTACGCCGGTAAGGCGGTGACGCCCTACGGCGAGGACGACGGGCAGGAGATCACGGATCTGCGGTGGACGCCCGAGGCACGCGCGATCGTGTTCGTGCGCGGTGGTGGACCGAACGAGCAAGGCGAGTACCCCAATCCACACAGTCTCGTGGCCGCCGTCGAGCAAGCGGTGTGGGTCGTGTCGACCGCCGGCGGCGTGCCCCGGCGCATCGGCGAGGGCCACGCGCCCGCCGTGTCGCCCCAGGGCGACCGCGTGGCGTTCGTGCGGCGCGGGCAGGTGTGGTGGTCATCGCTCGCGGACACCGGGGCGGCTGAGCAGGTGATCCACGCGCGCGGCTCCGCCCGCTCGCTGCGCTGGTCTCCCGACGGGACGCGGCTCGCATTCGTGAGCGGCCGCCACGACCACGCGTTCGTCGCCGTGTACGACGTCGCGGCGAAGACGCTGCGCTTCCTCGACCCGAGCGTCGACTCGGACGCCGAGCCAGCCTGGTCGCCGGACGGCCGACGCATCGCCTTTCTCCGAAACCCGGCGGGGGCCGACGGCCTCCCCTTCACGCCGCAGCGGACCGGCCAGCCGTGGTCCATCCGCGTCGCCGACGTCGCGACCGGCGCGGGGCGACAGGTGTGGGCCGCCGATACGGGCCGCGGCAGCGTGTTCCGGGAGGTCGTCGCCGACAACCAGATCCACTGGGGAGCCGCGGACCGGATCGTCTTTCCCTGGGAGAAGGACGGATGGACGCATCTCTACGCGGTCCCCGCTCAGGGCGGTCAGCCCACGCTGCTCACCCCGGGGGCATTCGAGGTCGAGCACGTGTCGCCCGGCCCGGACCGCGCGACGCTGGTCTTCAGTTCGAACCAGGACGACATCGAGCGGCGTCACATCTGGAAGGTCGCGGTGGCGGGGGGCCCGGCGACCGCGGTGACTCGCGGCACGGACCTCGAGTGGACGCCCGTCATGACCAGCGAGGGGCGGGGCATCGCGTTCATTCGCGCCGGGACCCGCACGCCGCCCCGCCCGATGATTCAGCTCGGCGCCGCCGCGCCGCGCCCTCTCGCCCCCGGCGCGATCCCGCCGGACTTCCCCGAATCGGGCCTGGTGGACCCGCAGCCGGTGCTGTTCTCGGCCGCGGACGGGATGACCATACACGGACAGCTGTTCCTGCCGCGCGGTCTCAAGCAGGGGGAGCGGCGACCCGCGGTGATTTTCTTCCACGGCGGCTCCCGGCGCCAGATGCTGCTCGGCTGGCATTACTTCTACTATTACCGCAACGCCTACGCGCTGAACCAGTACCTCACGAGCCGCGGCTACGTCGTGCTGTCGGTGAACTATCGCAGCGGGATCGCCTACGGCCTGGAGTTCCGCGAGGCGTTGCACTACGGCGCCCAGGGCGCGAGCGAGTTCCACGACGTGCTCGGCGCGGGCCTCTACCTGCGCGGCCGGCCCGACGTGGATCCCAAGCGGATCGGGCTGTGGGGCGGCTCCTACGGCGGATTCCTCACCGCCCTGGGGCTCGCCCGAGCCTCGGATCTCTTCGCGGCGGGCGTAGACCTGCACGGTGTGCACGACTGGAATATCGAGATCCAGAACTGGGTGCCCACCTACGACCCCGCCAAGCAGAGCGACGCCGCCAAGCTCGCGTACGAATCCTCACCGATCGCGTACGTGCAGGACTGGCGCTCGCCGGTGCTGCTGATCCACGGGGACGACGACCGCAACGTGCAGTTCAGCCAAACCGTCCAGCTCGCCGCGGCGTTGCGGACGCAGGGGGTGGCCGTCGAGCAGCTGATCTTCCCCGACGACATCCATGACTTCCTGACGCACGCGCATTGGGTCGCGGCGTACGAGGCGGCGGCGGCGTTCTTCCAGCGCAGGCTGGGGGGAGGGACGACCGCGACGGGTCGTCGGTAGCGCACCGGCGACCCGGGGACGATCGCGGGATTCTGTGCCCGACGGCAGCGATCGGGTACCACGACCGTCCTTGGGTCGGCTCAGGTTTTGTGATCCCCGGGCTTGCGCCCGGGGTCAGTTACAAGCGGCTCCCCTTGTCCCTGAATCCCCGGGCTTGCGCCCGGGGTCAGTCAACTGCGATGTCCAATCACCACGCTTATCAGATGTACGCTCACGTCACCTGGCACACCTGGAAGCGAGTCGGGTGCGTCGATGCGGCTGCTGCGATCGATGTACAGCATGCCCTGGCGAGCGCGTGCCACGCCACCGGCGTGCGCGTATTCCGGAACGCCGTGTTAGCGGATCACGTTCACCTCATCGTCAGCTTCCGACCCGACATCCGGCTGAGCGACTTCGTGCGTCTCGCGAAATCCGTGGCCGCGACGCGCGCCAATCGGCGGATTGTCGGTGCCGTCCGCTGGGCGCGCGGCTACTACGTGACCACGATTCACAAACGCGATCTTCCTCGAGTGATCCGGTACGTGGCCGATCAGTTCCAGCGCCACCCGGACTTGATCCCGCGGAACTCGAGAGGAGTGCTTTAGCTGACCCCGGGCACAAGCCCGGGGTTCACGGAGGAGGGTGCTCCACGGAAGGAGAGAGTCTTGACCGACCCCGGGCGCAACCCGGGGTTCACGGAGGAAGGTGCTCCACGAAAGGAGAGAGTCTTGCCGACCCCGGGCGCAAGCCCGGGGTTCACGGAGGAAGGTGCCACGACCGAGGGAGAGTGCCTTAACTGACCCCGGGCGCAAGCCCGGGGTTCACGGAAGGCGAGTGCTGCGGATGAGCCTACCGCACCCCGCCCATCAACCGCTGCACCGGCTTGATGAGCAGGAACATGACCAACGCGGCGCTCAGCGTGACGGCGGCGGTGACCCCGAACAACGTCGGGAGCGGCGTCGTGCTGATGAACCCCGCCGACCAACCGGCCAGCTTGTTGCCCACGGCGTTGGAGAGGAAGAAGACTCCCATCATGACCCCGACCACCTGTTTGGGCGCGAGCTTGGTCACCGCCGACAGCCCGACGGGGCTCAAGCACAGCTCTCCGAGCTCTTCGATGAAGTAGACGCCGACGAGCCACAGCGGGCTGATCTTCACCCCGCCTTGCGCGATGGCTCCCGCCGGCATGAGCAGGACGAATGCCAGACCCACGAACAGCAGCGCGAGTGCGAATTTCGCCGGTGAGGACGGCTGCCGCGGCCCGAGCTTCACCCACAGCCACGCGAAAATGGGCGACAACAGGATCACGAACGCGGCCTGGATGGACACGAACCAGGACGCGTAGAGCCTGATCCCGAGCATCTCGAGGTGAACGTAGCGGTCGGCAAACAGCGCGAGCGTGGACCCCGCCTGCTCATACGCGCCCCAGAAGAAGGAGGCGAACAGGAAGAACACCGCGACCGCCGCCATACGTCGCCAGTCCTGCGCGGTGAATCGTTCGCTGGTGGTCGCCGTCGCGCCGGCGGCGGGTCCCGGTCGTGCGGCGAGGCGCTCGATGGCCGGCTGGAGGCGCCGACGGCCGAGCACATACTGCACCAATCCGAGCAGCATCCCCACGCCGGCGCAGGCGAACCCGAGATGCCAATCGAACCCCTCCGCCAGCTTTCCCGCGATCAGCGGTCCGAGCAGGGCCCCCAGGTTGATCCCCATGTAGAAGATCGAGAAGCCCGCGTCGCGCCGGCCATCCCCCGACTCGTACAGCGCCCCGACGATGGCGCTGACGTTGGGCTTGAGCAATCCGGTCCCGATCACGATGAGCGTCAGGCCGACGTAGAACAAGGGCAGCGCGTGAAAGGCGAGCGTGAAGTGTCCGAGTGCGATGATGACCCCGCCGATCAGCACGCTGCGATACTGCCCGAGCCACCGATCCGCGATGAGGCCTCCGAGGATCGGCGTGACCCACACGCTCCCGACATAGTTGCCGTAGACGCCGCCCGCGTGCGGATCGGTGAAACCGAGCCCCTTCGTCATGTACAGAATGAGGAAGCCGCGCATCCCGTAATAGCTGAACCGCTCCCACATCTCGGTGAAGAAGAGCGTGGACAGCCCGCGTGGATGCCCGAACCAGCCGCGGTCGAGGGGAGGGAGGGGAGGGGAGAGGGGGGCCGTCAGTCGAACAGCTCGTTCTGGTCGTCGGACTCGGGCGCCTGGCGCGCCCGCAGGAGGTCGCCCACGCGCTGTTCCCACTGCTCCACGTCGAAGTGATGCTCGTGCAACAGGGCGCGCCGCTGGACCGGCGAGAATTCGTGGAACGCCGCCAGCAGCTCGGTGATGGCCTCGCGCAGCGCTTGCGTCTGGAAGCCGCCCTCCGTCGCCCCCATGTCCTCGAGGATGCTCTGCTCGCTGCGCGACGCGACGATCGGCTCGGCACGCCCCTGCACGAAGACATTGGTCCGCCGCTTGGGGCCGCGCTCCTCCTCGATCGGCATCAACCCGACGATGCCGTCCGAGCGCCAGTACTTGCCGTACCCGAGAAACACCATCCGGTCGCGCGTGATGTCCATGCTGCCTCCGGAGCGCCGCCCGTCCGCGGTGCGTGGCCCGGCGCCGAAGGCGGCACGGAACCAGGACAACACGCTGCGGATCACGCTCATGGGTAGTCCTTCTTCATCTTCTTTTTGAGCTCGCGGAGCTGGCGGTCGGCCGCGGCTTCGCGGGCGGCGCGGTCCAGCTCCGACTTGAGGAGGTCGCCCTGGGGGTCCACGCCGGGGCGCACGCCGCCCGCCGCCTGGAGATCGCGCCACGCCCGCTCGGCCGAGCGCTCCGCCTCGGTGACCGGCCGATCGCGCTCGGCGCGCCCCAGCTGGGTCTGCATGTCCCCCAGCTCGCGCTCGTACAGCGCCAGCTCGTCCCGCTGCGCCACGAGCTTCTTCTCGAGCACGGTCACCCGCTCGCGGTGCTTCGCCGCGAACCGCTGGGCGACGTCCGCCGTCTCCTGGTCCTGGATCTCGGCGGCCAAGCGCCCCCGACGCTCGGCATCGGCGAGCCGCTGCCGCTCCTGCACGAGCTCGCGCTCCGTGCGCGCCACGGCCTCGCGCGTCTCCTGGACCGCCACCCTCGCTTCCACGACCGCCTCCCGCATCTGGCGCGCCAGGTCGCGCAACTCGCCCGGTGGCGTCGCCCGGTCCAGGGCGGCGCGCACCGCGTCCCGCAAGCGCTCGAACACGGATCTAACTTTTCCGGACGGTTTTCGCGAAGAACGGCGACAGCACCTGCTCCACCGCGTGCGACTTGCACTTGGGGCAGGCCGGCCGCTTGCGGGCGTGCTCCTCGATGTCTTCGTGCCGGCTGAAGAGCGCGCGACACTTGCTGCAGCGGTACTCGTACATCGGCATGGCGGCATGAACGTATTCCCCGCGGAAACGGGGGTCAAGTTGACGCTCGGGCCGCGCGACCCAATCATTGCACCATGCGGAGTCGCGTGTCGTGCGCCGCACTCATCGCCGTCGTCCTGGCATGTGACGCAGGGCTGCACCCCACCACGGCCTGTCCGGGCATCTGCGGCACCGTGACGTTCCGGGGCGCCGTGCCCGACAGTACCCAGGCTGTGTATGTCGTCGCCTACCACACGTTCCCCCACTCGCGGGACAGCTTGTTCACGTTCCAGCCACCCGTGACGTCGCTGCAGGGGCTGCCCCTCGACGGCGCCCCGGCGTTCTATGCCCTCCCGGTCGACGCCGGGCGCTACGAGTGGGTGTTGGCCGTGTGGGTGAAACAGGGCTTTACGCTCGCCACCGCGGACTCGACGCTGCGCGAAGCAGGCTATTACCGCGATCCCGCCGACACGAGTCAGCCCGGCGTCCTAACTGTCGACACGTCGCGACCCGATTCGATCGACTTCATGATCGACTTCGGGCAGATGCACCCCCCGTGCCGTTACTACGACCCGCCGTGCCCGTGAAGCGATTGCTCATCGTCACGTTGGTCGCGGCCGTGCCGCACCGCACCGCAGGCGCGCAGGGCACGGCTGTGGTGTACGGATCCGTGGCGGACACGGTGGGGCAGCCGCTGCGCGGCGTCGTGCGAGTGGTCGGCAGCGGGTTCACCAGCGTCGCGGACGCTCGGGGCCGCTATCGACTCGCCGTTCCGCCGGGGCGCGTTACCCTGCGCGTGAGCCACATCGGCTTCGGCCCCGTGGTCGACACCGTGACCGTCGCGGCCGGGGACTCCCTCGAGCATGACTACCGCCTGCGGGCGAGCGCCCTCGAGCTGCAGCCGACCATTGTCACCGCCGCGAAGCACTCCCAGCTGCTCGATCAAGCGGTGACGAGCGTGGCGCTCGTGAGCGACACCGATCTCGCGCGCCGCGCCGTGAGCACCGTCGACGAAGCCGTGAACCTGGCACCGGGCGTGCTGTTTCTCAACGGTCAGGTGAACGTTCGCGGCTCGAGCGGCTTCGTGGAGGGCTTGGGATCCAGGGTCCTGTTGCTCGTCGACGGCATCCCGGCAAATCAGGGGGACCGCGGTGGGATCGATTGGGACATGGTCCCGCTCGCCGACGTGGAGCGCGTCGAGATCGTCAAGGGCGCCGGCTCGTCGCTCTACGGATCCGCCGCCCTGGGCGGCGTGGTCAACCTGATCACCCGCGACATTCCGGTCGGCTTCCACGGCCGCGTACGTGGGACCGCCGGCGTCTACGCCGATCCCCCGGCCGACGTCTGGACGTTCCGCGACTACACCGGCGCACTGGGCGGCCTCGACGGTACCGCGTCGTACGGCACCGAAAGGCTGCGGGGCAGCCTCACACTGGGAGGGCGGCACTCGGACGGCTACCGGGAGCAGGACCGGAGCGACCAGTGGGAGACCTCCGGCAAGGGCGAATGGCGGTTGCGGCCCGACACCCGCCTCACCGCCTCGGGCGCCTGGACCAGCCATCAGTACGAAGTGTTTCCGACGTGGTGTGTTCCCAACGCGTGCGACACGCGGGGAGAGGCGTTCCAGCCGTTCAGGATCGATCCGTCGGGCCGGGGGAGCTACACGCGCTCCAGCAAGGGATACGTCGCCGCCACGCTCGACCGGACGGCGTCGCCCACATTCGTCTGGCAAGCGCGGGGCTCGTGGCTGCGCACGCACTTCACCGACGTCAACCCCGATGATCAGTCGGTGTCGAACCGGCTCGGGGCGGAGGTGCGCGGCGTGCTGCGCCCGTTCGGCGACGACGACCGCGTGGTGACGGCCGGCGTGGAGGGCGCGCGTACCGACGTGACGAGCGACATCTTCGGGGACCACACCCAAGGCGAGTTCGCGGCCTACGGCGAGGCGGAGGGACGCCTCGGTCGCCTCCGCCTGTCGGTGGGGACGCGGCTCGACTACCTCGGCGTGGACGCGGCGGGACGGTCCGTTGTGGTCAGCCCGCGGATCGGCGCCGTGGTGCCGACCGCGGCGGGCAGGTGGCGTGCATCCGTCGGACGGGGCTTCCGCGCTCCGACCCTGGCCGAGCGGTTCGTCACGACTCGGGCGTTCGGGTTCGACGTCATCCCGAACCCGGACCTGGATCCGGAGACCGCCTGGTCGTTCGAGGTCGGCGACGCGCTCTCGCTCGGGTCGCGGGGGCGGCTCGACGCCGCGCTATTCTGGACGGAGGCCCGTCGCCTCCTCGAGCCGACCTTCGTCCTGGTCCCACCGGACAGCGTGCCGAAGATCCAGATCCGGAACCTTTCCCGCGCCGAGCTCCGCGGGCTCGACGCGTCGCTGACGGTGCTGCCCGTCCCCGCACTCACCGCGACCGTCGCCTACCTGTTTCTCGACTCCCGCGATCTGGCGACCGGCTCGGTGCTGTCGTTTCGCCCCAAGCATCTGCTCACGCTCGGCGCCGACTACCGCTGGCGCGCGCTCTCGGTGGGCGGCGATTTCCGCTACACGAGTCGCATCGAGCGGATCGAGCTCGAGGCCGTGTTCGGCCGCGATCCGCGTGTGGCCGCCAAGGTGCTCGACGTGCGAGCCGGCTGGCAGCACGGACCCCTGTCCGCGCGGCTGCTCGTGGCGAACGCGCTCAACTACATCTACAACCTGGTGCCGCGCACCCTCGAGCCCGTGCGCACATTTTCTGTGGTCCTGACCTGGACGTATTAGATTGGTGCGATGATCCTTCCCTGCGGAGTGCGGCTCGCGCTGTTGTTCTCGGCCTCCCAGGCCGCACCCATCGCCGGCACCTGGGAGCTGACGCGTATCTTCCGCTCCGGGCCCACGCCGGCCACTCGCGCCGTACCCGTCGACTCGACCGTCTACATTCGGATCACGCTCGAGACGCATCCAGGGGATTGGATTTCGGGCCGGCTGTACCGGCGCTTCCATGGGGAGCCCGACCGAAGCAAGGTCGAGGCCGGCCCGCTCCGCGGTGAAGGCCGTTTCATTATCGGGGTCGAGCTCGGAAGGCCGGCCTGGGCGCGCGCCCGCACCGCGGCGTGGCTGGTGGGCGATACGTTGCGCTTCGGCACCTCCCTCGTTCCCGACGCCGACTCGCTCGAGCTGCGCCGCGTGACGCCCGACGCCCCCTACCCCGCCACGGTGCTCGACGTGGTGACGCGCCCGTGACTCCGGCCCGGCGCCGATCGGCCTTCGCGCTACTCGGCGGAGCGGTCCTGGCAGGGTGCGGCGGCGGCGATCGGCCCCACTCCCCCGTCTGCGGGATGGCGCAGCTCATCGGGCCGTCCCTGATCCAGCAACAGCTCAAGCGAGCGCCCTTCGTCCTCACCGAGGGGCCTCGCGGGCTTCCCGGAACGCTGCCCGTCCGGATCGCCGGGACAACGCTGCAGAGCGCCGTGCAGGTCACGTACGCCAAAGGCGCCTTGACGATGGAGTACCAGGGTGCCGGGTTCCCCACCGCTTCGGTCAGCGACTCGACGGTCTACGCCCTGCTCGTGGTGGACGATTCCACGCAGCGGGCGCAGGGCGTCCTGATCTACGAGTCGCAGCGCCCGCCCCAGGGCTATCCGAGCGTCGGCGAGCTGCGCGGCGGCGACCGCACGATCCCGCTGTACGCCGTCCGGGTCGAATGGCCGAGTGTGAGCAACCCGCGCTGCCCCCTGTTCGGTCCCGCCGCGCCTTCCCCCGGAACGCCCGCTTCGCGGCCGTGAGGAAAATCGTGGCCGTGAGCGCGACGCGCCGCACGGACGACGGGCGGGAGCGCGTGGCGCTGAACAGCGCGTACGTGCAGGCCCTCACCGGCGCGGGCGTCATACCGGTGGTGGTGCCCCCCATCCTCGACCCCGAGGCGGCGTGCGCCGTGCTCGACCGGGTCCAGGGTCTCGTGCTCACCGGGGGCGAAGACGTAGAGCCGGCGCGCTACCGGGCGGCACCCCACCCCAAGCTGGGCGAGACCGATGCCGCGCGCGACGCGGTCGAGCTGGCGCTCATCGCCGGCGCGGAGCGACGCCGTCTCCCGGTGCTCGCCATCTGCCGCGGCATCCAGATTCTCAACGTCGCGTTGGGCGGAACCCTGTACCAGGACCTCGCGAGCGAGCGCGTCGGGCCGATCGACCACACCGATCGAAGCTCCCACCATGGGCTGCGCATCGAGCCGCACACCCGGCTGCACCGCAGCCTCGACGCGGTCACCACGCGGGTAAACAGCCGGCACCACCAGGCGATTCGCGATCTCGCGCCGGCGCTGCGCGCCACGGCGTGGGCGGAGGACGGCGTAATCGAGGGCGTCGAGCGCCGCGACCCGGACGCGTCGTGGACGCTCGCCGTGCAGTGGCACCCGGAGGACGACGTGGAGGGCGCGTTGTTCAACGCCTTCGCGGAGGCGATGTCGTGAGCCTGCCGTTCCCGTCCACGGACTGGGTGAGTGCCTACGGCACGGCGATCAATGCCAGCGCGGGGTACCGCGCCGCGTCGCTCGAGTGGACGCACGGCGCGATCGCGCTCGTGGTGAACCGCCAGCCGGAGATCGGCATCGCCGAGCCCGTCGGGATCTGGCTGGACCTCGACCGCGGCGTCTGCCGCGTGGCGAAGGTGGTGTCACCGAGCGAGGCGGATCAGGCGGCCTTCGTGATCTCGGGGGACTACGCGCATTGGAAGCGCGTGATCCGCAAGGAGCTCGGTCCGATCGCCGGGATCATGCAGCGCAAGCTGGCGCTCAAAGGCTCGCTGCCGATCGTGGTGCGGTTCGTGAAGTCGGCGGAGCAGCTGGTCGAGGCGGCGACGACGGTGCCGACGCGGTTCCTTGACGAGTGAGCGGTGAGCGGTGAGCGGTGAGCGGTGGGTGCACGCCGCTGGCTGCTTACGGCTCACCGCGTAGGCTACAGGTTTCGCAGGATCTTCTCGGGAGTCGACACGTTCGGGAAAAACACCCGGTCACTCAAGCGATTGAACGCTACCCGAAGCGTGGGGAACCGCTCGGCCGCCGCGCGGTAGATGGGCGCGACGCCGAAGCGCTCGGCCAGACGATGCTCGGCGGCCAGCCGGTAACCCTGACGGCCGACGGCATCGTAGTACGGCAGGTCGGGCCCGCCCTTGCGGGAGCGCCGGGCGGCGATGTAATCCGGAAACAGTCCGGCGAGCCAGAGGCTGTAGTTGCCGAGATGCGCGCGCAGCAGAAAACCCCGTTCCCCGGCGTCGTCGAGCCCGGTGAGGTCCTCCACCATGTCGACCAGGTAGTGGTAGGTCTCGTCGTCCACCCGGCGCACTCGGGCCTGCCGATCATGATCACCGAACTCGAGCACCAACGCCGCCAGGTAGTCGGCGAGCGTCCGGTCGTCGACGCCGGCGGCCCGCAACGTGTGGCGCACTGCCACGTACGCGAAGAGCGGCGCGGATGGGACCACCAGGGTGCGCAACGCCAGCAAGGCGTCGAGCAGGCCGGGCTCGTCGAGCAGCGCGTCGGGCCCCTGCTCCAGGATCAGGCGCTCGTAGCGCGTCCGGCGCGCCGCGTCGCCGCGTGCCAGCGCCAGCGCGACCAGCAGAAAGTCCTGTGCCCGCAGACGCCCGCGGACGTTGGCCAGAATCATGCCCCGACCTCCCTCTAGCCCTGGTACCCCGCAGGCGGGCGCCGAGTTGCTGGCGCGCCTGACGACCCTCGCCCAGGAGCTGGCGGGCGCGTTCCGCCCGGCCACCGTGATCGAGCTGGCCGCGCGCGCCCTCGCCGAGCTGCTCAAACCCGACCGGCTTTCGGTCATTCTACTTGATACCGAGACGAACCGCCTGGCGGTGACCTACGACACGCACGCCGTCCCCGCCCGCACCGACGACCCCCTGCTGCAACTCGCGTTGCGGCGCGGGCCCCTCGCCTTCGCCAGGGACGTCGGGGACGAGGCCCGGCGGCGCGGGGTCGACCTGCTCGAGCAGCCGCCCGGCTCCTGGATCGGCGCGCCGCTCGTCGCGGCCGGCCGCACGATGGGCGCCGTCTCCCTCTCGAGCGAGCGGGTCGGCGCCCTGGGCACGGCGGAGCTGACGCTCGTGTCCGTCGTCCTCGCCCAGGCGGCGATCGCGCTCGAGAACGCCCGTCTCGTGGAGCTCCTCTCCTCCGCCAAGCGTGAGTGGGAGAGGACGGTCGACGCCATTCCCCAGGCGATCTGCATCGTGGACGCGCACGGCATCGTGCGCCGGGCCAACCGCGTATTCGCCGACCTGATCCAAACGGCGGTCACGGCGATCCCCGGCCGGGCGTGGCTCGGCCTCCTTCCCCCCGCCTGGTCGGACCCGGTCGCGCGCGCCATGGCCGAACCGTCCGCGAACGCCGTGGAGATCCGCGCCGGCGAGCGTGTGCTGCTCCTCACCGTCATCCCGATGGCCGAGCCGGGCTCGGCGGTCCTCGTGTTCGAGGACCAGACCGATAAGCGCCGGCTCCAGGAGCAACTGATACAGTCTGAGAAAATGTCGGCGATCGGTCAGCTGATCGCCGGGGTGGCGCACGATCTGAACAACCCCCTCGCCTCGGTCGTGGGCTTCAGCGACTTCCTCGCCGAAGGCGACCAGATCCCGCCGTCGCTGCGAGAACCGCTGCAAGTGATCCGCCAGGAAGCGGAGCGAGCGGCGACGATCGTCAAGAACCTGCTCTCCTTTGCCCGCAGCCAGGAGGGGGAGCGCACCCGCCACCCGATCGGCGTGCTGCTCGAGTCGACGCTGGTGCTCCTGCGGAACCAGCTGATGGCGCACAAGGTCGAAGCCACCCTGGAAGTCGAGCCGGGGCTTCCCGACGTCGAAGTGAGCGCGAACCAGCTCAAGCAGGTGTTCGTGAACGTGATCAACAACGCCTGTCAGGCCATCGTCAGCGATGCACCGTCGGGCCGCATCTGGATCGCGGCGAAGCGCGTGCGCGACACCATCCTGGTGAGCGTGACCGACTCGGGGCCCGGGATGACCGAGGACGTCGCGGCCCGCGTGTTCGAGCCGTTCTTCACGACCAAGCCGGAAGGCCAAGGCACCGGCCTCGGGTTGTCGATCTGCCAAGGGATCGTCAAGGAGCACGGCGGCCGGATCACGCTCGACACGCGACCGGGCGGGGGCGCGACCTTCAGCGTGGAGCTCCCGATCGGGGCGGACGTCGCTCGCGCCCCAGCCGTGCCGTCGCCGGCGGCCGAATCGAGGCCGCTCAACATCCTCGTCGTGGACGACGAGCCGCACATCCTGCACTACATGCGTGCCACGCTGGAGAGCTGGGGCCACACGGTCGAGGTGGCGAGCGACGGCACCTACGCGCTCGAGCGCGCCCTGGCCGGGCCGTTCGACGTGATCATCTGCGACCTGCGGATGCCCCACCTGTCGGGGCGCGACATGTACACCAAGCTCGTCCGCCAAGACCCGCGGGTCGCCGAGCGCATCATTTTCGCCACGGGCGATACGGTGCGGGGCGACACGCTCCAGTTCCTCGAACGACTCGGCCGACCGTACCTGCGCAAGCCCTTCACGCTCGCCGAGCTGCGGGCCGCGCTCGGCCACGCCGCGAAACAGCCGGCCTGAGGACCGTGCGCGTCCTGCACGTCGACTCCGGCCGGGAATTCCGGGGCGGCCAAGACCAGGTGCGCCTGCTCGCGCGCGAGCTCGCGGGCACGCCGGAGGTCGAGCAGCGCCTGGTGACGCGACGCGGGAGCGAGCTCGCCCGCCGCGTCGCCGCCGCCGGCATCGCCGTCCGGGAGATTCCCTGGACGGTCGGGCTCGACCCGCGAGCGTGGTGGCGCCTGGTCGTCGAAACACGGGCTTGGCCCCCCGACATCATTCACGCACACAACAGCCACGCCGTCACGCTCGCGATCTGGGCGCGTCGCGCCCTCCGCCTCACAGGCTCGCCGCCGCGTGTCGTCGCGACCCGCCGGGTGGTCTTCCCGGTTCACCGTCGCAGCGCCCTGCACCACGCGGACTTCGTGATCGCGATCTCCGACGCCGCCCGGTCCAGCCTGCTCGCCGCGGGGTTTGCCCCGAGACAGGTGAAGGTCGTGCGGTCGGGCATCGATCCCGAGGAGGTGCGCCGCGCCGCCGCGCCGGCGCTCGGCATCCGGGCGACCCTTGGTCTCCCGCTCCGCACACCCCTCGCCGCCAACGTCGCGGCGCTCGAGCCGCCGAAGGACCAGCTCACCCTGATTCGGGCGGCCCACGCGGCCCGGACGCTCTGTCCGGACTTGCACTGGGTGATCGCGGGCGACGGCCGCTCGCGCCGCGCCTTGGCCGCCGAGCTGCAGCGGCTCGACCTTGGCGACCGGGTGCACTTGCTCGGTCATGTCGCGCAGGCCGACGCCTTGATACGGGAAAGCGACGTCGTCGTGATGTCGTCGCGGGCCGAAGGGCTGGGCACGGTCGTACTCCACGCCCTGGCGTTGGGCAAGCCGGTCGTCGCGACGGCGGGAGGCGGGCTGCCCGAGATCGTGCAGCCCGCCTGGCTCGTCCCGGTGGGCGACGCGGAGGCGCTGGCGCGGAAGGTCGTCGACGCGCTGGCCCACCCTTCCCCGTTCCCGCTTCCCCCGCAGTGCGTGGCTTCGGCCATGGCCGCCGGCGTCTTGGCCGTGTATCGGTCGCTCGTCTAGATTGCAGGGCCATGATCTACGTCTGCGTCCCGGTGCACAACGAGGCCCGCACGGCGGGGCTGGTGCTCTGGAAAGTACGCCAGGTGTTCACGGCGTTCCCGCGCGAGTATCAGCTCCTGGTGCTGGACGACGCCTCCACCGACGAGACACCCGACGTGCTGGCGTCGTACGCCAAGGTCCTGCCGATGACGATCGTGACGCACCGGGAGCGCCGTGGGTACGCGCACAGCCTCGAGGCGCTGCTGCGCCTCGCGCTGCAACGGACCGACCGTCCCAAGCGTGACTGCGCCATCACCCTCCACGCCGACTTCGCGCACTCTCCAGAGAGCATGGAGGACATGGTGAAGCACCTCGAGTCGGGCGCGGACCTCGTGGTCGCGGAGCAGCTGGAGGCTCGGGGCCACGCCTCCCGGGCGCTGCGGCTGGCGCGTCGCTGGACACCACGGCTGCTCGGTGTTGCCGGCCTGCGGGACAGCGTCTCCGGATACCTCGCGCTGCGCCTGATCGTGCTGCGACAGGCGCTACGCCGTGACGTGGTGCCGTTCCTGCAGACCGAGGGATGGTGCGCAAACGCGGAGCTCGTCGCGCGCCTCGCCCCGCACGCGCGACGGCTGGACGCCGTCCCCGCCGCGGCGCGCTACGATCTGGTGCAGCGTCCTTCTCGGGTGAAGCCGTGGCGCCAGCTGCTCGCGGCGTGGCACGCCCGCCCGGTCATCCGGGCCGCCCGCATGGCCACGGCGCTGTTGCTGATCGCCATCGGCCTGCGGGCCCAGTCGGACACGACCCGGCGAGACTCGACGCCCCGCGACTCGGGGAGCGCCGCGCGCATGACGGCGAGCGCCAGCGTGCCCGTCGCCGTGCCGTTCCGCGTCGGCGAGCGGCTGGTCTACGGCGCCAAGTACGGGTTGTTCAACGTGGGCACCGCGACGATGGAGGTCGCCGGGCTCGACACCGTCCGCGGCGCCGAGGTGATGCACTTCGTCTTCAGCATCGAGGGCGGCGCGCTGTGGTATCACCTGAATCAGCGGCTCGAGTCTTGGGTGGGACGGAACGACTTTCAGTCGCACCGCTACCGGAATCAAACCGACGAAAAGGGGAAGTCCTGGGAGCGGAAGTTCGACATCTACCCGGACTCGGGGTTCTACCGGGAGGCGGGGCGCGACACGACGTTCCCAACCGTGGCGAACCCGCTCGACGACGCTGCGTTCTTGTATTGGATCCGCACCGTGCCGCTCGAGCTCGGCAAGCGGTACGAGTATCGGCGCTATTTTCGTCCGGAGCGTAACCCGGTGATCATCGAGGTCCTGAAACGGGAGCGCGTGAGCGTGGCGGGCAGGAAGTGGAACGCCATCGTCATCCGCCCGCGCATTCCGAACGGGGGCGGCATCTTCGCCGAAAAGGCCGATGCCCGGATGTGGCTGTCCGACCAGAGCCCGCGCACCATGCTCGCCCTGCAGTCGAAGTTCTCGTTCGGCCAGGTGACCCTCAAGCTCAAGGAGTACGCCGACCCTCCTCCGGAGCACCCATGACCGACTACCGCGAGGCGGACGTTTCGCGGCTCAGGACCGTCCCCATCGCGCAACGCCCCAACAAAGTCGACCCCTCCCTCCTCGCGCATCCGCCCGGCGGCGATCGCAGCTTCGCCGCCTTCTGCGCCTCGCTCCCCGACATCCTCGCCGCGAAAGATCTGCGAGAGGTGGCCCGTCGCCTGGCCCGCGCCGCCGGACGCCACGGTGTCGTCGTGATGCTCGGCGGGCACGTGATCAAGGCGGGCCTGGGCCCCCTGCTGCGGGAGCTGGTGCGGCGCGGCGTGATCACGCACCTCGCCCTCAACGGGAGCGCGGCGATCCATGACTTCGAGCTGGCGGCGTACGGAGGAACGAGCGAAGACGTCGCGGCCGGGCTGGCGGACGGGACCTTCGGCATGGTGGAGGAAACCGGCCGCGAGATGAACGCTGCGATCGCGGACGGCGCGCGGACTGCCCAGGGCATGGGCGAAGCGCTCACCCACTACCTCACGCGCCGGGGGCGGCTCGCGGCCCCCGAGGTCTCACTGCTCCTCGGGGCGGCCGAGCGAGACGTTCCCGTCACCGTACACGTCACCCTCGGCGCGGACATCATTCACCAGCATCCCACTGCCGACGGCGCCGCGCTCGGTGCGACGAGCCACCGGGATTTCAAGCGGCTCGCCGCGTCGCTCCCGGCGCTCCACGAGGGTGGCGTCGTCCTGAACCTCGGCAGCGCGGTCGTGATGCCCGAAGTGTTCCTCAAGGCCCTCACGGTGGCGCGCAACCTGAACGGCGGCGCGCCCACCGGGTTCACGGCCTGCGACTGCGACATGCAACGCCACTACCGGCCGCGCGTGAACGTCGTCGAGCGCCCCACGCTCGGCGGCGGTTGGGGAGTCCAACTCACGGGCCATCACGAAATCCTGATTCCGCTCCTCGCCTGGGCCGTGCTGCACGAGCTCGATGCGCGTTGACGGGCGCCGGGTGTTGCTCGTCGCCGCCGCGCTCTTCGCCGGGTGCGTCACGCGCACGCGGCGCCTTGCTCCGGTCGGCAACGCGACCGCGCTCGGGACACCGGAACAGGTGCAGGCGATCGCGCGACAGGCCCTGATCATCGATGCGGCCGGGGGGCGCGGCGCGGACACGTTGTACGCCCCCGAGGCGCTGGTCGTGGCGAATGCGCGTGTGCGTCTCGCGACGCCGCGCTTCGCCGGAATCGGATACGGCGGCCGGGTCACCGTCGCTGCCGCGTCGGTGACCCTCGAAGGCCGCTTTGCCTGGGTACTGGTGGACTACCGCTGGATCAACGCAGAGCGCAACCAGAACGAAGCCGGTCGCGCGACCGTCATCTGCGAGCAAAAGCCCAACGGCTGGAAGATCGTGCACGTGCATTCCAGCCAGGCGCTCCCGTGAGACCGCTAGGCGTCCGCGGGGCGGCCCTTGATCATTTCGCGGATCTTGTCCGCGGTGCTCGGGCTGATGAGGCGCAGCACGAAATAGAGCACAAAGCCCATGGCGGCGAGCCACAGCACCGTCATGGCGAGCCCGATGAGGCCGCCGAGCACGCTGAAGACGAGCTTGAGGCCGAGCCACGCGAGCACGGCGAAAATGGCGAACCCGAAGATGCTGCGGAACATGGGGACTACCTCCGTGGGACCCCGACGGGGGGGCCGTACGATGGAATCTGCGGCGGGTTTCAGGAGGGCGCTAGCCGGTGAAAGCCGTTGATGTCGCCATCGTCGGCGGAGGCGCGGTCGGGGCGGCGTGTGCCCGGGCGGCGGCCCTCCGCGGCCTGGAAGTCGTGATTTATGAGCCCGGCCCCGACCCGGCCGCCGCGTCTCCGGCATCCGCCGGGATGCTGGCGGCCCAGATCGAGTCCACCGACGACGTGCTGCTCGCCCTGTCGGTGCGCGCGCGGGATCTCTACGATCCGCTGGCCCCCGCGCTGCGCGAGACCACGGGCATCGACATCGGCTTCTGGCGCTCCGGGATCGCCGCCGTCGCCTTCGAGGAGGCGGCGGCCGAACGCCTCATGGAGGAGGTGGCCCGGCAGCGGCAGGCGGGCCTCCGCTGCGACTGGCTCGAGGGCGACGACGTGCGCGAGCGCTGGTCCGGCGCCGCCCCCGACTGCCAGGGCGCGCTGTTCGCGCCGGAGGACGGCGCGCTGGACCCGCAGGCGCTGACGCGCGCCTGCCTCGCGGACGCGCGCCGCCTGGGCGCGACCCTCCGCGCCGAGACCGTCGATGGGCTCGCGATCGCCCACGGCCAGGTCACCGGCGTCGTGACCGCCGATGGCACCGCCCCGGTGGAGCACGCCGTGCTCGCGGCCGGAGTGTGGTCCCCGCGCATCCGCGGGCTGCCGCGTCCCCTGCCGATCGAGCCGCTCCGCGGCCAGATGGCCGCCACCGCGTGGCCCGCGGGGACCCCGCCGGCGATCCTCTACCACGACCGCAGCTACGTTCTCGCCCGTGGCGGGGATGCCATGCTGGGCAGCACGATGGAGCGCGCGGGGTACGACGCGCACGTCACGAACGAAGGGCTCGCCCAGATCTTCCGCGGCGCCGTCCGGCTGCTCCCTGCGCTCGTGGCGCAGCCGGTGCAGCGTATGTGGGCGGGTCTCCGCCCGGCCACGAGCGACGGTCGACCGATCCTGGGGCGCGATCCGGACGTGCGGCGACTGTGGTACGCCACCGGCCATGGACGGAACGGCATCTTGCTCGCAGCGCTGACGGGCGACATCACGGCGGATTTGCTCACCAGCAAGGTCCCGGACGTGGACATCAGCCCGTTGGGCATCGACCGCTTCAAACCTGACGCCTGACATCGAGCATCCAGCACCCAGCACCCGATGTATCGCACCTGCGCGTTCTGCAACGGCAAACTGGATGGCGACGGCGGACCCTCGGGGCTCGGCGTGGGACGGCGACTCGCGTTCGACGAGTGGAAGAGCCGCCTGTGGGTGGTCTGCCCAATATGCGCACGCTGGAACCTCGCACCACTCGACGACCGGTTGGAGCGGATCGACGCGCTGGGGCGGGCCGCCGGCGAGGGCCGCGTCGCCGCCGCGACCGAGCAGGTCGCGCTGATCCGCTGGCTGGGGTACGACCTGGTGCGCGTCGGGAAGCCGCGGCGCCTGGAGTTCGCGACATGGCGCTACGGCGAGCGACTCAGGGCGCGGCGCCGCGAGCAGCTCCAGTTCGTCGTCCCCGTCACGGTCGCCGCCGTCGGCCTCGCAGTCGCAGTGAACGTGGCTGCGGGCGGCTCCCTCGGGGTGTTCGTGTGGAACATGCCCAACATCGCGCGGCGGCTGTACACCGGACTGGTGGGCCGGCGCCGGGTGAGCCTCGTCGAGCCGCCGATCTGCGAGCGATGCGGCAGCGTGTTGCAGGTCCGGGCCAAACACGTGGCCTACGCACGCCTGGTCGGTCAGGCCCACGCGGACGTCGCGCTCATCGTGAGCTGCCCCGCGTGTCGCACCGAAGGGGCGATGCTCGTCGGCCGCGACGCGCAGACGGCGTTACGCCAGGGCCTCACGTACCTCGCCATTGCTCGCGCCGGTCGGCAGCGCGTCGAGGATGCCGCCCGACTGGTCGAGGGCGCGGGAGGACCCCATCAGCTGATCCGCGACGTCGCCCGCCGCGAGCTCACGCTGCGCAGCCTCGCCCCCGAGCGGCGTCTCGCACTCGAGATGGCGGTCGACGAGCGGGCCGAGCTCGACGAGTTGGAGCGGCAGTGGAAAGAGGCCGAGGAGATCGCCGAGATCGCCGACGGTACGCTCAGCTCGGACCCCCTGCTCGATGAGGAGCTGGAGCGCATCAAAAAGAAGCTGGACCGGGAGGGCGACCCCGGCTGAGTGTTGCGTCAGCGCGACGTCGCAATCAGAGTCGTCGAAGGACTCAACCGCCCCGAAAAACGTATATTGGACCACCCAACCAGCGTCGGAGGCGATCTATGGCGCCGTGCACGAGGTGGCGCGCCACGCGCTGCCAAGCCTGGATGTTGGCGGCACTGTTCCTGGCAACGGGCCCACCTGCGTCCGCGCAGTGGCTGGACCCGGACCGATGCGTCACCTGCCCCGACAAGCTGCAGCATTTCGCCGCAGGTGTCGGCCTCGACCTCCTGGCGCGCGGACCCTGGGTCTCGAAGCCGTTCCGCAACCATGCGTGGAAGCGCGTGGCGCTGACGGCCGTGGTCGCCGCAAGCTGGGAGATGCTCGAGGCTCTGGACGCCCGCCGCCAAGGGAAGGCGGGGAGGCCGGGCTATGGCTTCGGACCCTTGGACCTCGTCACTACGGTCGCCGGTGCCGCGGCGGTCGAGGGGTTCCAAGGCCTCGGCCGGAAGCTCACAAAGCGACGACGACTGGGGGCGCACTAGACTCGGCCGGATCAACCGGACGGTTGAAATTATTCCCCTGCGGCTACCCCGCCCTTCGTGAACCCGCTATGTTGGGCGTAGTTATGGTCAGCCCTCCTCTCGTCCAACTGCACCGCCAGCGACCAGCCCACCCCATCGAGCGTAAGCCATCCTGGCTCAAGGTTGCCGCGCCCGGCGGACCCAACTACCTGGCGCTGAAGCATCTGATGCGGGACCTGCAGCTTCACACGGTGTGCGAGGAAGCCCACTGTCCCAACATCGGGGAGTGCTGGGAGCACCGCGCCGCGACGTTCATGATCCTGGGAGACACCTGCACGCGGAACTGCTCGTACTGCGCGGTCGCCCACGGCACGCCGGCGGCGCTCGATCGCGACGAGCCCGTCCGCCTGGCCGCCGCGGTCGAGCGGATTGGACTCCGCCACGTGGTCATCACCAGCGTGGACCGGGACGACTTGGCAAACGGGGGCGCCGAAATGTTCGCGGCCGCGGTCGCCGCGATCCGGCAGCGCACGCCGGGGACGACGGTCGAACTCCTGATCCCCGACTTCAAGGGGAGCGAGCACGCGCTACGCCTCGTGGTCGAGGCGAAGCCGGACATCCTGAATCACAACCTCGAGACGATCGAACGGCTGTACCGCCTGGCACGGCCGGGTGGTCGCTATGCGCGGGCGCTCGAGCTGTTGCGACGGACCAAGGAGATCGATCCCGGCATGCTCACCAAGTCGGGGCTCATCTGCGGGTTGGGCGAGGAGTGGGACGAGCTGCTGGCCGCGATGCGCGACCTCCGGGCGCAGGGCGTGGACATCCTGACCCTTGGCCAATACCTGCGCCCGTCGAGTCAGCACCTGCCGATCGCGCGCTACTACACACCCGCTGAGTTCGCGGAGCTGCGCCGCCACGGCCTCGCCATGGGTTACCGCCACGTGGAGGCTGGACCGCTGGTGCGGTCGAGTTATCATGCGTGGGAGCAGGTCGAGCGCGCAGTGGCATCCGCCTAACCCCCGTCATGGCTACCGCAACCGCGCAGACCGCCACCCGCACCGCGCACACCGCGCTCGAGCCGCGCATGCTGCGCCAAATGCTCCTCATCCGGCGCTTCGAGGAGAAAGCCGCCGAGGCGTACGCCCTCGGCAAGATCGGCGGGTTCTGCCATCTCTACATCGGACAGGAGGCGGTGGCGGTTGGCTCGCTGACCGCGCTGCGCGACGACGATTACGTGATCTCGTCCTACCGCGAGCACGGGCAGGCGCTCGCGCGGGGGGTGTCGGCGAACGCGGTGATGGCAGAGCTGTTCGGCAAGGCCACGGGATGCTCGAGCGGCAAGGGCGGCTCGATGCACCTGTTCGACGCCGGCAAGCGGTTCCTCGGGGGGCACGGGATCGTCGGTGGCCACATCCCGCTCGCCGCCGGTCTCGGGTTCGCGATCCGCTACAAGGGCGGCGACCAGCTGTGCATCTGCTATTTCGGCGAGGCGGCGGTCAACATCGGCGCCTTCCACGAGACGCTCAACATGGCCTCCGTGTACAAGCTGCCGGTCATTTTCTGCTGCGAGAACAACCGCTACGGCATGGGCACGGCGTTCGAGCGCGTCGCGGCCGTGACGGACGTGGTGGAGCATGCCTGCAGCTACGACATGGCCGCCGAGCTGGTGAACGGCATGGATGTGCTCGCCGTACACGCGGCGACCCAACGCGCCGTGGAGCGGGCGCGCAAGGGGGGCCACCCCACCCTGCTCGAGGTGCGGACGTACCGGTACATGGGGCACTCGATGTCCGACCCGCTGCACGGCGTCTACCGCACCAAGGAGGAAGTGGAAGAGCAGCGCAAGCGCGACCCGATCTCGCAGCTCGCCATGAAGCTCAAGGAGGAGGGCGCGCTCGATCAGGCGGCGCTCGACGCGCTCGATGCCGAGGTCCACGCCGAAGTCGAGGAGGCGGTGCGGTTCGCCGACCAGAGCCCGGACCCTGATCCCGCGGAGCTGACGACTCACGTGCTCGCCGACTGATGGCGACCCTCACGTACCGTGATGCGTTGAACCAGGCGCTGCGCGAGGAGATGCAGCGCGATCCGAACGTGTTCCTGATGGGCGAGGAGGTCGGCGTCTATCAGGGCGCCTACAAAGTGAGCCGCGGCCTGCTCGAGGAGTTCGGGCCGATGCGCATCGTGGACACGCCGATCGCCGAGCTGGGGTTCGCGGGCATCGGCGTCGGCGCGGCTATGGGAGGTCTGCGACCGGTGATCGAGTTCATGACGTGGAACTTCGCCGTGCTCGCGCTCGATCAGATCGTCAACTCGGCCGCCAAGATCCTGTACGAATCGGGCGGCCAGGTGCCGATCCCCATCGTGTTCCGCGGCCCGAACGGCGCCGCCCTCCAGCTCGGCGCGCAGCACTCTCAAGCCTGGGAATCCTGGCTGTCGCACATCCCGGGCCTGAAAGTGGTCGCGCCCGCCACACCCGCCGACGCCAAGGGCCTGCTCAAGTCCGCGATCCGGGACAACAACCCGGTGATCGTGCTCGAGGGCGAGATGTTGTACAACAACAAGGGCGAGGTGCCCGAGGGCGAGCACATCGTCCCGATCGGCCAGGCGGACGTGAAACGGCCGGGGCGCGACGTGACGCTCATCTGTCACTCGAAGACCGTCGCGGTCGCCCTCAAGGCCGCGGACCAGCTGGCCGAGCGCGAAGGCGTCTCGGCCGAGGTGCTCGACCTGCGGTCGCTGCGACCGCTCGACGAGCCGGCGATCCTCGGGTCGGTCGCGCGCACCAACCGTGCGGTGGTCGTGGAGGAGGGCTGGCCGCACGCGGGGTTGGGGGCCCAGGTCGTGGACGTGATCCAGCGCGAGGCGTTCGACCAGCTCGACGCGCCGGTGTTGCGCGTCACCCAGGCCGACGTCCCGATGCCCTACAACAAGCAGCTCGAGCGCCTGGCGAAGGCGAGCCCCGAACGCGTCGTCGCCGCCGTGCGCCGCGTGCTGTACCTCGACTGATCGTGGCCACCAACGTCCACATGGAAGCGCTCTCCCCCACCATGGAGGAGGGGCGCGTGGTGAAGTGGCACAAGCAGGACGGCGACCCGGTGAAAACGGGCGAGACGCTCGCCGAGGTCGAGACCGACAAGGCCGTCATGGACCTGGTCGCGCGGGCCGACGGGGTGCTGCGGCAGGTCGCCGTGGCGGAGGGACAGACCGTGCCGGTCGGGAGCGTGGTGGCGGTGATCGCCGCGCCGGCCGAGGCTGTGGGTGCAGGGCCAGCGACGGTACCGCCGACGACCACGTCGGGAAGCGGGAAACGGGAAACGGGAAACGTGGCGACGGCGACGGCTCCAGCTCCGGTGGCTGTCGCCCCGCTGCCGGCCGCCGCTCCCGCGGACGCCACTCGGGTGAAAGCCTCCCCCCTCGCCCGACGGATGGCGAAAGAGGCTGGTGTAGACCTCAAGCTCGTGGCAGGCTCAGGACCGGGTGGCCGCGTGGTCAAGAAAGATCTCGAACGGGCGCCCAGCCAAGGCCCGCCAGTTAGCTCCGCCGTCGGAGCGGCCGTTCCGTCTCCCGTTTCCCGTTTCCCGTCTCCCGCGCGGTCCGGAGCTCCGTACGATGACGTTCCGCTCACCCAGATCCGCAAAACGATCGCCAAGCGCCTCGCGGCCTCCCTCGGACCCATCCCCCACTTCTTCCTCACGACCGAAGTGGACATGGAGCGTGCGGCCGACGCCCGCGATGCCCTGAACAAACAGCTCGGGGACCAGGGCAAGGTCTCCTTCAACGACATCATCATCAAGGCGACCGCGCTCGCGCTCGCCAAGCATCCCGCCTGCAACGCCTGGTTCCAGGAGACCCACATCCGCTACTGGCACGAGGTGCACATTGGGATGGCGGTAGCGGTGGAGGACGGGCTTATCACGCCCGTGATCCGGAACGCGGAACTGAAGTCGCTCGCCGACATCGGCCGGGAGGCGAAGGAGCTCGCCGAGAAGGCCCGCAGCCGCCGGCTGCAGCCGACCGAGTATACGGGGTCGACGTTCTCCGTCTCGAATCTGGGGATGTTCGACATCGACCAGTTCACAGCCGTGATCAATCCCCCGGAAGCCGGGATCATCGCCGTCGGCTCCATCGTTCAGAAGCCGGTGGTCGTCGACGGCCAACCGGCGACACGGCGCCGCGTGCGAATCACGATGAGCTGCGACCACCGGGTGATCGACGGGGCGACGGGGGCGGCGTTCTTGAAAACGCTCAAGCAGATGCTGGAGAACCCGCTGGCGATGCTCCTGTGAATGGGGAGGGGGGCTTTTGGCGAATCAATTTGACGTGATCATCCTGGGCGGCGGCCCGGCCGGCTACGTCGCCGCCATCCGGGCCGCGCAGCTTGGCCTGGGCACGGCGGTGATCGAGAAGGAGAAGCTCGGGGGGGTATGCGTCAACATCGGCTGCATCCCCACCAAGGCGCTGCTCCACTCGGCCTACATCGCGAACCTGCTGCGCGAGGCCAAGGAGTTCGGTGTCGAGGCGGGAGCAGTGAAGACCGACTACGGCGTCGCCATGCAGCGCTCGCGCCGCGTGAGCGACCAGAACTCGAAGGGCGTCGAGTTCCTGATGAAGAAAAACAAGATCACGGTCGTGAAGGGCGCGGGCGTGCTCCAACCCGGCCGCAAGGTGAAGGTCGGCAACGACGTATCCGAAGCGAAAAAGGCCGTGATCATCGCGACTGGATCGCGCGTGAAGGGCCTGCCACAGATCGGGCTCGAGATCAACAAGACGACCGTGATCTCGTCAGACGAGGCGTTGTTCCTCGAGAAGGCGCCGGTGTCGATGGCGATCATCGGCGCGGGCGCCGTCGGCATGGAGTTCGCCGACATCTTCCACGCCTTCGGTACCAAGGTCACGCTGATCGAGGCGCTCCCCCGAATCCTGCCGCTCGAGGACGCCGAAGCCGCGGACACCCTCGCCAAGAGCTACAAGAAGCGCGGCATCGAGGTCGTCGCCGGTGCCAAGGTGAAGAAGGGGACGCCGGGGAAGGACAAAGTGACCCTCGAGATCGAAGCGAGCGGCGCGACGCAAAAGATCGATGTCGCGGTGGTGCTGATGGCGGCGGGTCGTGCGGTGAACACGGAAGGCATCGGCTTGGCGGAATGCGGCGTGCAAGTGACCGACCGCGGCTTCATCAAGGTCGATCAGAGCCTGCAGACCACGGCGCCGGGCTACTACGCCATCGGCGACGTGGCCGGGCCGCCGATGCTCGCCCACAAGGGCAGCCGGGAGGGCGTGTACGTCACCGAGCTGCTCGCCGGTAAGAAGTCACACGCCATCAAGTACGACAACGTCCCCAGCGTGACGTACTGTCACCCCGAGGTGGCGAGCATCGGACTCACCGAGGAGCAGTGCAAGGAGCGCAAGCTCGACTACGTGGCCGGCCGGTTCCCCTTCTCGGCCAACGGCCGGGCGCGCGGGTCGGGCGAAACCGAGGGGTTTGTGAAGATCCTGCGCGACAAGAAGTACGGTGAGATCCTGGGCGCCCACATCGTGGGCGGGCACGCGTCGGAGATCATCCACGAGCTGGCGGTGGCGCGGGAGAACGAATACACCGTGGAAGAGGTCGAGCTGGCGATTCACGCCCACCCGACCATGTCCGAGGCGGTGGCCGAGGCGGCGCTCGATTCGCTCGGCCGAGTGCTGCACCTGTGAGCGGCGCCCACCCCGAGTCGGTCAAGGATCCGCTCGCCGTCGGCCTCGGCGCGCTCGGGGCAGGTGCGGGCCTCGGGGGTGCATGCGTCACGCTGATGCTCCTCCTCATCCGCATGGTCCAGCGGGTCGAGATCGGCCGCTACGGCGAGAGCGTGTCGGAGCTGGATCCGTTGGTCTTCGGACTCCTCGCCGTCGCGCTGGCCGCGGTGTTCGGCTGGCGCCGCAGCCAGGCGCTCGAGAACCTGTGGCAACGCGGTGTGATTACCGTCCTGGCCGCATTCGGTACCCTGCTGATCGCGATCCTGGCCGTCCCGTTCTGGCATTACCTCCGGTTCCCCGGTCTACTGGTGCTCGCCGCCGCCAGCCTGATCCTTGGCCTGAGCGCGAGCCGCTGGGCGCTCGCTGGCCGGGGGCATGGGGACGAGGGACGGGGGACCGGGAGCGGGGCGTGAGCGACCGCACCGTCGAAGTCGTGCGGGCAGGCGTCGTCCCGTACGCCGCGGCGCTCGCGTGGCAGCGGTCGCTCGCGCAGGCGCGCCTCGCGGGACACCTGATGCACGACGTGCTGCTCCTGCTCGAGCACCCACCGGTCGTGACGCTGGGGCGCACCGCGCGCGGCGCGCACGTCCTCCGACCGGACGGGGTCGACGTATTCGAGATCGAGCGGGGCGGCGACGTCACCTTCCACGGCCCGGGACAGCTCGTCGGCTATCCGATCCTGGACCTCACCGGCCACAAGCCCGACCTACACTGGTATCTGCGTACCCTGGAGCGGGCCCTTATCGCGGCGCTCGCCGAGCTCGGGATTCCGGCCGGGCGGAACCCGGGCGCCACCGGCGTCTGGACGGACAACCGGAAAATCGCGAGCATCGGCGTCCACGTGAAGCAATGGGTCACGTGGCATGGGTTCGCGCTGAACGTCACCACCGACCTCTCCCAGTTTGGCCGCATCGTGCCATGCGGCATTCCCGGTGTGGAGATGACGTCCGTAGCACGCGAGCTGGGAGCAGGGCGCACGGAGCGGGAGCTTTGGGACGAAGCCGTCGCGGCGGTGATTCGCGGCTTCGAAGTCGCGTTCGGGGTTGAGGCGCGTCCAAGGGAGCCTTCGCCGACGTATTAATGCAACGCCTCTTCGCGACGCTTCTACGTGACGAAGTTCCTCGACGGTCTGCGACAGCGAACTCCCATGTCTGAGGAGCGTTTGCCACCCGGCCAGGTGCTGACCACGAAGTGGCCCGTGTTGCATTATGGCGACGTCCCTCGCGTCGACATCGATGCGTGGACCTTCGAGGTCTCCGGTCTCGTGGACCGGCCCTTTGCCGTGAGCTACAACGAGCTGCTGCAGCTCCCGCGCACGTCGGTGCAGTGCGACATGCACTGCGTCACCCGGTGGAGCCGACTGGACAACGCCTTCGAGGGCGTCCCGGTCCAGCTGCTGCTCGAGCGGGCCGGAGTGAAGCCGGAGGCGCACCACTGCCTCGTGTCCGCCGAGCAGGGCTTCACCACCAATCTGCCGCTCGCGGATCTCGACCGGCGGGACAATCTCATCGCCCTCAAGTGGAACGGCGAGTGGCTGACACCCGAGCACGGTTGGCCGGCTCGGTTGCTCGTGCCGCATCTGTACCTCTGGAAGAGCGCGAAGTGGGTGCGGGGACTGACGCTGCTCGATACGGATGTCCCCGGCTTCTGGGAGCAGAACGGATACCATATGCGGGGTGATCCGTGGCGCGAAGAACGCTACGGCGGCAGGGCGATCACGCAGCACGAGATCAACAGACTCAGAAACCTCAGTAAGAAAGGCGCCTAGAGGCCCTTGCTGCCGAGCAGCTCGTAGAATCGCCGAAATACGTTGATGCCGTCCCACAGCTGCTGCAGGTCCAGCTTTTCGTTGGGAGCGTGCAGCCGGTCGTCCGGCAGGCCGATGCCCGTGAGGATGACCGGCGCGCCGCCCTTGCCGAGCGCGGGCACCACGGGGATGGAGCCGCCGGCGCGCGCCGGCACGGTGCCCCGCCCCACCACCTCTCGGAATGCCTGATCGAGCAGCTTGAACGCGGGGTGCGTCACCTGCACGGTGGCGGGATCGGCGCCGTGGAGGAACCTGACGCTCGCCTGCACGTGCTTGGGCGCGAAGCGCCGCACCGCGGCCGCGAGCTGGCGCTCCACCGTCTTGAGCTTCTGGTTGGGGACGAGGCGCAGACTCACCTTCGCGGTCGCCTCCGCGGGGATCACCGTTTTCGCCCCGTCCCCCGTGAAGCCACCCGTGATGCCGTGGATCTCGAACGTCGGGAGGGCCCACAGGCGTTCGAGCACCGTGTAGGCTTTGAGGCCCGTGAGCGCCTTCGCCCGAACGCGGTGCTTCAAAAACTCCCCTTCCTTGAACGGGAGACGCTTCCACGTGGCCAGTTCGCCCTTGGAGGGGCGCTTGACCGACGCGTAGAGGCCGGCGATCTGGATCTTGCCGTCGGGCGTCTTGAGGCGGCTGAGGAGCCGGGCGAGCTCCTCGTGAGCGTTGGGCGCCGCGCCGCCGAACTCCCCCGAGTGGAGGTCCGACTTGGCCGTGCGCACGCTGATCTCCGCGTAGCAGAGGCCGCGCAGCGTCGTGTACACCGCCGGCCAGCGCGGCGCGATGTACGCCATGTCGGCGATGAGGACGACGTCCGCTCGCGTCCGCTCGGGCTCACGGCGCAACAGCTCGAAGAGCACGCGGCTGCCGTGCTCCTCCTCCCCCTCGATGAGGAAACGGAAGTTCACCGCAGGCCGGCCGCCGTTCGCCTCGATCGCCTTGAGGAGACAGAACACCTGACCCTTGTCGTCCGCCGCGCCGCGCGCGAACAGCTGGCGGTCCCGCACCGTCGGCTCGAACGGCGGCGTGGTCCACTCGTCGAGGGGGTCGGGTGGCTGGACGTCGTAATGCCCGTACAGCAGCAGCGTCGGCGCGCCGGGCACGTCGGGACCGGCGCCCCAGACGACGGGGTGCGTCCCGCTCGCCAGGAACTGGACGTCGCGACAGCCAAGTCGGCGCAGCTCGCCGGCGACCCACTCCGCGGCGGCGCGGCAGTCGGCATTGTGCGCCGCCATGGTCGAGACCGACGGAATCCGCAGAAAGTCGGTCAGCTCGCGCAACAGGCGGTCGGTGTCCATGGCGCGGAGAATCTAGACGACGAGACGTCCAGCCGTCTAGACGTCCAGGAATGCGCGGCTAGCCAGGGAACCGCGCGCGGGTATATTCGCGCCATGCGGACGACCGCGTCATACGAGCTGTTCCCGGACGCGCCGAGCGAGCGTGCGATGGCGCGCGCCCGCTATCTCGCCCGCGAAGGACGGGTCGCCGACGCCGAGCGAGCCTACCGCGCCCTGCTCGCCGAGCAACCCGACCTGAAGCCTGGGTGGGCGGAATGCTTCGAGCTGCTGCGCGGCCAGGGGCGGACCGACGACGCGCTGCGCTTCGCCGAAGCCGCGCAGGCGCAGTTCGGCGATTCGGCGTTCTCCCTCGCGCTCAAGGGCGCGGCGCTGATCGAGCTGGAGCGGTATCGGGACGCTATCACCACGCTCGAGCGGGCGGTGGACTTCGATCCCGACCTCGCGCTCGTGTGGCACGAGCTGGGGTACGCCGCGTTCCGGCTGGGCGACCGCAATCGCGCCCTGCTCGCACTCGACCGGGCCTTCGCGCTCGAGCCCCACACCGAGACGCTGCGGCTGCGCGGGCGCATCCTGCGGGACGGGGGTCGGTACCAGGCCGCGGAAGTGGCCTATGAGGGGGCGGCTCAGGCGGCCGAGCACGGCGAGCAACGCAGCGCGGCGGAGCAGGAGATCGAGGCGACCCGGCGCTATGCGTTCTACGCCCCGCGCCGCCCCGACGAGCTCACCCCCGCCGAGCGCTGGTTCGCCGAGACCGGCGCCGTAGTGCTCGCCTCCGAGGAGGCGCCGGACGTCCCCGACGACACGACCCTGGCTGCCGCGTTCCTCGACCTGGCACGCGACTCCGGGTGGCGGTTCGGCCAGATCGTCACGCTCGGCCCGGCCCTCCCCGTGTGGCGTACGCTGGCGGACGCGCTCCACGCCCCGCTCGTCACGCGCACCGGGTTCGACCCGGCTGCCTGCCCATTGGTCGTGGCCCAGCGCGCCCAGCCGGCGGACATCGGGTGGTCCACCCTCACGACCGCCGTGGCGGAGCACGCGACGGGCCTCGTCTTCGTGCTCGAGCACCTCCCCGAGACAGCCGCCGCCGGGGGAGGCGCCGACGTGATCGGCGTGCTCGCCGACACCGGGGGGCGGCGCCCGCGTCGGGTGAACGGCGCACACGCGCTTTCCGAAGCCCAGCACCCGGCGGGCCGCCTCGCCGGCCGCCGCCTCACGACCGCCTGAGCCACCCGGAGGCCTGTTGACCACCGCCCCTTCCCGCACAATGACGGGAAAATCGATCGTCGACAGTCAGTTCCAGCGCGCCGCGAACCTGATCGACCTCGACGACTACATGCGGCGCATCCTGATGCGCCCGTTCCGGGAGGTCCAGGTGGAGCTCCCGGTGCGCATGGACGACGGCCGGATCGAGGTGTTCACCGGCTACCGCATCCAGCACAACGGCGCGCGGGGCCCGTGCAAGGGCGGGATCCGCTACCACCCGGACGCGGACCACGACGAAGTGCTGGGCCTCGCCACCATCATGACGTGGAAGACCGCCCTCATGGACATCCCCTTCGGCGGCGCCAAGGGCGGCGTGACCGTGGACCCGAAGCGGCTGTCCACACTCGAGCTGGAGCGCCTCACCCGCCGCTTCACGCAGCGCATCTCCATCGTCCTGGGCCCGTACCGCGACATTCCGGCGCCCGACGTCAACACCAATGCACAGGTGATGGCCTGGGTGCTCGACGAGTTCTCGAGCCGTCACGGCTACACGCCTGCGGCCGTGACCGGCAAGCCGATCTCGCTCGGCGGGTCGCTCGGGCGCGAGGAGGCGACGGGACGGGGCGCGATGTACGTGATGCGGGAGTACGCGCGCGACTTCGGAATCCCGCTGAAGGGCAGTCGGGTCGTGATCCAAGGGTTCGGAAACGTGGGCGGCAACCTGGCGCGGCTGCTCGACGCCGAGGCGGGCGCCAGGGTGATCGCCGTGTCGGATGTGAACGGCGGCATCGTGAACGAGCAGGGCCTCGACGTACCCGGCCTGCTGGGGCACGCCGCGGCTCGGAAACCCGTGTCCGAGTGGCCGGGCGGCACGGCGATCACGAATGAAGCGCTGTGGACCATTCCCTGCGACTGGCTGGTCCCCGCCGCGCTGGGCGGCGTGATTACGAAGGAAGCGAATGCGGGCACGATCGACTGCAAAGTGGTGGTCGAGGGGGCCAACGAGCCCACCACGCCGATCGCGGACCTGATCCTCGCCGAGCGCGGCATCCCGGTGATCCCCGACTTCCTCGCCAACGGGGGCGGCGTGACGGTGAGCTACTACGAATGGGCCCAAAACCTCCAGCAATACCGCTGGACGCACGAGCAGGTGAACCGCGAGCTGCAGGCGACGATCACGAAGGCCTACGTCGGCGTGCGCGACATGGCGAAGCAGACAGGGGTCACGTTCAGGACGGCGGCGTACGCGATCGCGCTGCAACGAGTCGCGGAAGCAGAGAGGCTGCGGGGGAACTAGGGCCGCCGTCTTTCAGTCGTCCGCCGGCAGCCCCGGTCTCGAATACAACGCCTCGTACGGATCCTGCCCCGGCTGCGTGAACACGCGAATCTGAATCGCGCGTATCGTCTCGCGCAGGTTCGCCTTCGAGCGCACGAACACCTCCTCGAACAGGTTGAGGTTCATGCGATACAGGCGCTGGGCGATCACCACGGCATTGTTGAGCGGCGCCCGCGCGAACCAGCGCCAGTCGTAGGTCTCGAGGGACTGGCCCACCGGACCGCTCAGCTGAGCACGGGCCCACGCGAACACCGTGGCGCGCGTGCGCTCGAGCGTCGGTCCCGTGGGCCCCGCCGCATAGGCCGAATCGAGCCGCCGCGCGAGCTCGGCGTACAGCACGTCGAGCGTGCGCTCGTCGCGCCAGCGCGCCGCCGCGCGCTTCGCGTCGAGCGAGTCCCCCCGCGCGTGGAAGAACGCCTGGGCGCCCCGATAGCCCACGAAGCTCGCGAAACTCTCGTTGAACGACGTGTGACTCTTCACGTACAACGTGTTGTGGGCAAGCTCGTGAATGACCGTCGCGACGAGCTCCATCGTATCGCGCTCCATCACGGTCGAGAGCAGCGGATCGGAGAAGTATCCGAGCGTCGAGAAGGCGCCCGCGGAGCGGAGGTAGGTGTCGTATCCCGCGCCCTCCAGGTCCGTCGCGGCGCGCCGGGCCTGGTCGAAGTCGAAGAAGCCCTTGTACGGCACCGTGCCGACGATCGGGTAGCGCCAGGTGAACTCGCGCAACCGGTCGCGGCGCGACGCCGACAGCACCAGGAGTAACGTGTCCCGGCCGACGTCCACGTAGCTCGTGTACGTCTCGCCCACCAGCAGTCCGAGCGAGTCCGCCGCGTATGCTCGGGCGGCGAGGACGAGGCGCAGGCGCTGGCTCAGGGCCGGTGCAGTCTGCGGCTCGGCGAGGAGTCGCGTGATCGCCCGCCGCTTGAAGAGAATGCGCGCCTCCTCGACTCCCGCGCGCGCGAGGTAGCGCGCGTCGGCGCTCGCGAGCAGCGCCAGCGCCAGCAGCGCGGGAATCCCGATCAACACCCACGCCAGCAGCCGGCGTCCCACGCGGGCCCAGTTCGGCGAGCGCCGCTCGGCTACGGCATCCATCGCAACCCCACGCGGTGCCTGGCGCCGAGCGCATCGTCCGCCCGGAACGCGTAATCCAGGTGCAGCCGGCCGAGCTCCACGCTCGCGCCCGCGGTGAACGGCGACGCGCTGGTCACGCCGGAGTGCCCGACGTAGCCGACACGCCCCAGCACCCCCATGCCGCTGGCCACGACGCCGCCCTCCACACCCAGGATGACGAAGGCGCTGCCCTGCGACGGCCACTGGCCTTCGAGAGTCGTGACGAGCCGCAGCGTGCCTTGCGGGTCGACGTAGTTGAGCGTGAACCCCGCGCGGGCGCGGCGCGGGAGCCGCACGCCTCCGCCGAGATCACCGCCGAGGTTCTGCACGCTCACGCCCAGCGCCATGAGGTCGAACACGGCGATGGCGAGCCCGGCATCGCCGGCCCAAGCGTCCGCGCGCGTGCCGCCCAGCGTTTCGCGCACGTACTTGGCGGATGTCCCCAGGGCGACGATCCCGGTGCGGAACACGAGCGACGACACGCCGAGCAGGTCGGCCGAGGTGTAGCTCGGTCCGAGCGCGGCGGCGCCGGCCCCCCACGTGAACCGGCCTACGCGCAGCGCCATCGCTCCAGTCGAAAGTGTCGCCCCCGAGGGGTACGCCTCGTATGAGCCTTCCACCGCCAGGTGCCGCACGGTGGCCAGGCCCGCGGGGTTCGCGAAGACGGCGGCGGCGTCGCCAACGAGCGCGGCCCCCGCTCCGCCCATGCCAGCCGAGCGGGCGGAACCCGGGAGCGCCGCGAGGCTGCCCGCGGACTGCGTGGAGAGCGACGGTACGATAACGGCGTTGCAGAGCAGCGTCACCAGAAGGCATCGCGTAGAATCGTAGCGCGCCATTACGGCGTGCCGTGACGTCTCGTCGTGACGTCCTTGCGTGACGCCCGATCGGGACGCCGTCGAATCATTGAATCCGGATCACGGTCAAGCGCGGGACCAACGACGTGCGCAGCGCCCGCCCCGCGCTGTTCGAGAACAGCAGGGTGAACCCAGGGGCGCCCGCCGCCTGCTGCAAGAGGTAGTAGCTCCCCGACCCGGCGTGCAGCATCCCCGCGAGCTGCGCCGAGCCGTCGATCGCCTGGGGTGCGAGCGCAAACGTCGCCGGAATGTTCGGGTTGGGCGGCGTGCCTGTCCGGGGGTTCGGACAGGTCGCACGCAGCAGTGGAAAATCCGAGCGAAATCTCCACTTCACGTACTGCAACTCCAGCGGCGTCGGGAATACCGGCAGATCTCCCACGTAGTTTGTCAGGCCCCAGCGCTCCACCAAGGTCGGGAACGGCGCGCCTGTCGCCGCGCTCACGTTGGCGGCTCCGGTGCGCGTGGTTTCCTCGAGTTTCCGAGTGAACGCATCGGCTCCCGCGACCGAGGTATCCGTCGCGAACTGATCCACCAAGTAGCGCACGAACAGCCAATAGGCCCCACGGCTGGTAATACTCCCGATTCCCGCCGTGTCCACAAGGAAATTGCTGTCCGTCGCAGCCAAGTACCGGCCGGCGTTGGCGAGATCACCCGACACGTGGCGGCAGTAGCTGGCGGTATCCGCCGGCAGGTACGTCCGGCCGCCCAACTCCTCCGCATAGTGCGACAATCCCTCGTTGAGCCACAGGTCTTCGGGGAAGCCGCCGCGCTTGAGGAAGTGCTGATTGAAACTGATCATGTGCTGGAATTCGTGCACGAACGTGACGGGGACGAGCTCCGTCACGTCAGTGGCGGGATGAGCGCAGCTCAGCGATCCCGCCGCATCAGGCACTATCGAATAGAAGATCTCCCCATTGTTCCCGGTGGCGAACGGGGGCGTGGTGATCAGATCCGCCCCGAAGAAGAACCCCGCGACGAACCCGGTCGTGTTGCACTGCGTCTGGGTCACGAGCCCGTTCACCTTCCCGGTCATCAACACGATCACCACGCTGTTCCCGTTGCCGTTGTTGTCGATGTCCGACTCGCGGCCGAAGGCGAGCGTGTCGGTCTCGTACAGCCGCGTGTCGAACACGGCGCGGAGGTTGTCCAGGTCCGATTGTGTCAGGCCGGGTTGGGGCGCCGCGTTGTCCACGAAGATCGCAATGTGCGCGCCCACCTTCATTGCCGTCGCGGTCACCGTCGAGAGCGTGCTCGCCTTGCGCGGGTCGCAGCTCAGGGTGTTGCAGACCCTGAAGGTGCGGACGAAGCCCGAGTCCACCGGCGTCGGGGCTGCGGTCACGCGCGCAGGGGCCTTGAGCGGCCGCGGGACCTGCGCCGCAAACTCCCGCTCCGCCCTGCGCAGTGCGAGGTCGAACTGCTCTGCGGTGCTCTGCCTGGCCCCCGAAGCGAGCGGCGCACCCGGCGCACCCGGCGCGGGCGGCGCGGCGAGCGCGGTCCCACCCAGTTTGAACGCCTGGGAATCGTCTGGGATGCTGCTCGCCGACAATGCGACCACCAGGTACTCGATGGTCGCGCCCGACGCGTTCGCCGAGAACACCGCGCATCCCGACGTCTGGGTCGGGTCGATCGTCGTGTCTGCCGCCACACCGAGCGTGATCTGGCCGCCACTCGCGGCCGTGCAGGGCGCGAGTGGCGGCTGCGTTGGGCCGCTCGAGCTACAGGCCGCCGCGAGGCATGACCACAGCCCCACTCCCCACCGGTGTTTCGCCATCGCGTGACCCCCCAGTGATTTCTCCGGCGCGCACCAGCGCCGCGCGGAAGCAGATCGGCCCCGCCACTTCGTGAACTCCAATCATCGCCACGATGAGGGTCTCCAGGGAGACCCCCCATTCCGGGAAGGCCCGCCGGGCGAGCTGCGCCAGCCCCAGCGCCATTCCCGCCTGCGAGATTAGGCCGAGCCAACCGTCGCGCGCCAGCTCGGGCGTCACACCGGCGTGCCGCCCCGCCCAGAGCAGGCCGTACCGCACACTCACGATCCGCAGGCCCGCGAGCAGCAGCACCCAGGGCCACAGGTCGGCCAGCACACCGAGGCGCAAGCCGGCACCCGCGAGCGCGAAGAACACCATGGACACGAACACCGCTCCACGTTGCAACCCGCGACGGACCCGCGCGCCCTCGACGGGCGTGACGTGCTGGAGACAGACACCCGCGGCGAGGGCGATGATGATGGTCTCGAGGCCGGCGAGCCGGGCCACCACGACCGCCACGAACGCCGCGGCGACGAGGAACAGCGCCGTGTCGCGCTGCACCAGGCGCTGGTACCGGCCCAGCACGAACCCCAGCAGGGCGCCCACGGCGAGCGACCCGGCGAGGTCCAGCAGCGCGATGCCCGCCACCGCGATGCGCACCGCCCCCGTGCTCGTCAACACCGTGCCCGCGGCCAACACCAGCGCGAACAGGATGACGACCGCCACGTCCTGCACGATCGTGACGCTGAGCAGCGCACGCGCGAACGGGCCGCGGGCGTCGAGCTCGTCGATCATCGCCATCGTGACCGCCGGCGACGAGGCCGCGGCGAGCGTGCCGAGCACGAGCGCGACGGTGATGCCGGCACCGAGCGGCTGATGGACCGTGAGAGGGAACCACGGGCTCACCGAAGCCACGATGAGCGTGACCGCGACGACCGGGAACACGACCGCCCCGATCGCGAGGCGCGCGAGCCCGGCGCGACCGCGGCGCACCGCGTCGAGGGTCAGCTCCGATCCGGCAGCGAGCGCGATCAGTGCGAGCGCGGCGTCCTGGATGAAACGAAGCGCGTCCGCTTCCTCGCGCCGCACGAGCCCGAGCCAGGGACCCATGACGAAGCCGACGACGAGATAGCCGGTGAGGCGCGGCAACCGCGCCCGCGTGGCGAAGTCACCGCTCACGTGCGCAGCGAGGAGGAGCAAGCCGAGCGCGAGCGTCGCACGCGCCCCCAGCGGTGCGCCCGCCGTCACGCGATGGAAAAGGGCCGCCATCAGGCCCAGCGCGAACAGGCTCGCCAGTACACGCATGGGGCGCATCGGGCGCAAACATATCCGGCGGAGCGCGGTTTTGACAATGCGCCGGAGCGCCGATATCTTCCGCTAGCCGTATGGCTTTCGTACACCTCCACACCCACAGCGAGTACTCTCTCCTCGACGGCGCCAACCGGATCCCCGAATTGCTGCACCGGGTCCAGGCGCTGGGCATGGATTCCCTTGCGATCACCGATCACGGTAACCTGCACGGGGCGTGGCAGTTCTACGCCGAGGCGCGAGCGCGCAAGATCCGGCCGATCCTCGGCTTTGAGGCGTATCTCGCGTTCGGCGAGCGCCACAAGCGCGAGCGCCCCGCCGAGGCGCCGGGCCCCTACTCGCATCTGGTCCTCCTCGCCCGCAACCGCACGGGGTACCACAATCTCGTCAAGCTCTCCTCCATCGGATTCCTCGAGGGCTTCTACCGCCGGCCACGCATCGACCGCGAGGTGCTCGAGCGGTACCACGATGGCCTGATCGGACTCGCGGCCTGCCTCTCGGGAGAGCTCGCGCTGTACCTGCGACAGGGGAACTACGAGACGGCGAAGGCCAGCGCTCAGTACTTCGCCCGCGTCTTCGGCCCGGACGGGTTTTGGCTCGAGGTGCAGGACCACGGCTTGGCTGACGAGAAGACGGTCACCGCCGGCATGTTCCAGCTGGCGCAGGAGCTGGGCCTGCCGGTCGTGGCCACCAACGACGCCCACTATCTAAGGAAGGAAGACGCCGAAGCACACGACGTCCTGCTCGCCATCGGCACCGGCAAGGACCTGGACGATCCCAACCGGTTCCGCTTCTTCGGCCAGGAGAGCTACGTCAAGTCGGAGCCCGAGATGCGCGCGCTGTTCCCGGACCATCCCGAGGTGGTGGCCGAGACCCAGCGCGTGGCGGACCTGTGCGAGTTCGACTTTGAGAAGCGCTATTTCCTGCCGCAGTACCCGCGCCCCGCCGAGTTCGCGTCGGACAACGACCTGCTCGTACACCTGGCGCGCGCCGGGGCGCGCGCCCGCTACGGGGATCCCCTGCCCGCGGCCGTTCACGAACGGCTCGACTACGAGCTGCAGGTCATCTCGCACACTGGTTACGACGGCTACTTCCTGATCGTGTACGACATCGTGAAGGCGGCCAAGGACCGCGGCATTCCGGTCGGGCCGGGGCGCGGCTCGGCGGCGGGCTCGCTGGTGGCGTACGCGCTCGGCATCACGGACATCGACCCGCTCAAGTTCGACCTGCTGTTCGAGCGCTTCCTGAACCCCGAGCGGATCTCCATGCCGGACATCGACCTCGACTTCTGCTTCGAGCGGCGCGGCGAGGTCATCCAGTACATCCGGGAGCGCTACGGGCGGGATTCCGTCGGTCAGATCATCACGTTCGGCACGCTCAAGGCGCGCGCCGCGTTCCGTGACGTGGCGCGCACCCTGCGGGTCGAGCCGGGCGAGGTGGACCGCTTCACCAAGATGATTCCCGCCGGACCCGGCGTCACCGTGACGCTCGCGGAAGCGGCGGAGAAGTCGCCCGAGCTGCGGCAGCTCGCGCGCCAGGACGAGCGGGTCCGCAAGATCCTGGCGCTCGGAGCGCGGATCGAAGGACTCGCGCGTCACGCGTCGGTGCACGCCGCGGGCGTGGTGATCGCCCCCGGGCCGCTCACCGACTACGTCCCCGTCTGTCTCGCGCCGCAGGAGGCAGAAGCGATCATCACCCAGTACGACATGGTGGCGCTCGAGAAAGTCGGGATGCTGAAGTTCGACGTCCTCGGCCTCCGCACGCTGACCGTGATCCACGACGCCGTCGCGATGGTGCAGGAGCGGCACGGCGTGACGCTCGACATGAACGCGCTCGACCTCGAAGATCCACAGGTCTACCGGCTGCTCGGTTCCGGTCGCACCGCCGGCGTCTTCCAGTTCGAGTCCCCGCTCGCCACCGACTGCCTCCGCAGCATGAAGTGCGACCGCTTCGACGACCTGGTCGCGACCAACGCCCTGCTCCGCCCCGGTCCGCTCGATACCGGGATGCACCTCGTGTTCATCAACCGCAAGCTCGGTCGCGAGCCGGTGCGGTATCCGCATCCCGCACTCGCCGAGATTCTCAAGCCGACCTACGGCGTCATCACCTACCAGGAGCAGGTGATGCGGATCGCCAACCTGCTCGGCGGATTCTCGCTCGCCGAAGCCGACGTCCTGCGCAAGGCGGTCGGCAAGAAGGACCACGAGTTGATCCAGCAGGAGCTGGGCCGGTTCGTCGAGCGCGCCGTGGCCCTCGGGCACGAGCGCCGGGTGATCGAGGACATCGCCGCGCAGATCGAGACGTTCGGCCGCTACGGGTTCAACAAGTCGCACGCCGTCGCGTACTCCGTGCTGTCCTATCAGACCGCCTGGCTCAAGGCGCACTACGCGCCCGAGTTCCTGTCGGCGCTCCTGTCCTCCGAAATCGGCAACACGGACAACGTGGTGCGCTATATCAACGAGGCCCGCGAGCTCAGCCTCGAGGTGCTCCCGCCCGACGTGAACGAGTCGGGCTTCAAGTTCACGGTGATCGGGGACGCGCGAATCCGGTTCGGCCTCGGGGCGATCAAGAACGTCGGGGCGGGTGCCATCGAGTCGATCCTCGCCGGGCGGAGCGCCGGCGGGCCGTACCACTCGCTGGTGGACCTGTGCGACCGGATCGATCTCCGTCTGTGCAACAAGCGCGTGCTGGAGGCGCTGATCGACGCGGGAGCCTGCGACTCGTTGACAGGCGGCGGAGCGGGCGGAGGGTACCGTGCGCAGCTCGTCGCCGCCCTCGACCGGGCGTTCGCCGAAGCCCAGACCCGGCAGGGAGAGCGCGAATCGGGCCAGGTGGGGCTGTTTGGCGAAGCGGCGCCGGGCCCCGCTCCCCACACCCCCCTCCCCGAGGTGCCCCCTTGGTCCGAGCACGACCGCCTGGCACGCGAGAAAGCCGTGCTGGGATTCTTCATCTCTGGGCACCCCCTCGCGCGCTACCCCGCGGAGGTGGAGCTTTTCGGGACACGCACCACCGCCACCCTCGGCCAGTGGAGCGACCAGAAGGTACGGGTCGCGGCGGTGGTGACGGTGGTGAAGCGACAGACGTCGAAGAGGACGGGCGCCGAGTACGCGCGCCTGACGCTCGAGGACTTCCACGGCACGGCGGAGGCGCTCGTGTTCCCTGAGGCATGGGCCAGGCTGAACGACCTGATCCGCCCCGACCGCGCCCTGCTGCTGTCCGGCAGCTACAGCGCGCGCGACCGGGGTGAGGAGCAAGCGCCGTTCATCGTCGAAGCCGCCCAGCCACTCGACGAGCTCAAGGCGAGCGGCGCGATCGGCGTCGCGCTCCGCTGGTCGCCCACGGCACCCCCCGCGCCCGACGCGACGCGGGCCGTGGCCGCACTGTGCGCCGCCCACCCCGGCCCCGCGCCGGTGCTCGTCGAGTGGGAGGAAGAACACGGGAATGGCGGGGGAAGCGTCCCCGGGCTTGCGCCCGGGGTCAGTCCCCACCCTGCCCGCTTGCGCAGTCGTTCGCTGCGAGTCGCTGTGGACGACGACCTCGTCGTGGCGCTGCGCGCGCTGCTCGGGCCCGACCGCGTGCACCTGGTGAGGACGACCTGACCCATGGCGACCCATACGCTGGAGTTCGAGCGCCCGCTGCTCGAGCTGGAGCGCCAGATCGAAGAGATGAAGCGCATGGCGGGCGAGACGGCGGTGGACGTCACCAAGGACGTCGCGCCGCTCGAAAAGCGGCTGGCCGAGCTGCGCGCCGAGATCTACAAAAACCTGACGCCGATGCAGCGCGTCCAGGTGGCACGGCATCCCAAGCGGCCGTACACGCTCGACTACTTGAGCACGGTCTTCACGGACTTCGTCGAGCTGCACGGCGACCGGCTGTTCCGCGACGATCCCGCCATGGTGGGCGGCTGGGCGCGGCTCGATGGGCTGAGCGTCATGGTGATCGGCCATCAGAAGGGCCGCGACACGAAGGAAAACCTGCGGCGCAACTTCGGCATGGCCCACCCCGAGGGCTACCGCAAGGCGCTCCGCCTCATGCATCTGGCGGATCAGTTCCGCGCTCCGGTGATCACGCTGGTCGACACCCCGGGGGCGTACCCCGGGCTCGGCGCCGAGGAGCGGGGGCAGGCCGAAGCGATCGCGCACAACCTGGTGGAAATGGCCACGCTGCGCACCCCGATCGTCACCGCGGTGATCGGCGAGGGCGGGTCCGGCGGGGCGCTCGCCGTCGGGCTCGCCGACCGCGTGCTGATGTTCGAAAACTCCGTGTACTCGGTGATTTCGCCGGAGGGGTGCGCGGCGATCCTCTGGAAGGACGCGAGCCAGCGGGAGCGGGCCGCCGAGGCGCTCAAGATCACGGCGGAGGACTTGCTCGAGCTCGGCGTCATCGACGAAATCATCCCCGAGCCGGCGGGCGGCGCGCACGCCGACCCCGAATCGGCGGCGACGGCGCTGGGCGACGCCCTGCGGCGTCATGTGCGCCAGCTCCGCAAGCTCAAGATCGAGAAGCTCCTCAAGCGCCGGGAGGAGAAGTACCTTTCGATGGGTGCCTTGAGCGAGAAGTGAGTTGAGCGACGTCATAGAAGTCCGGTTCAAGGGGAACCGCAAGGAATATTTCAGCTGGCCGTCGGCGGAGCCGCTCGCGCTGCACGATCCCGTGATCGTGGAAGTCGAGCGAGGGCAGGATCTCGGCCGGGTGTCGGCGCTGGGCGCGGTCGCCGCTAAAAAGTGCGGCAGCGCCTGCAGTGGCTGCAGCCTGGCGGCTCCTCACCCCCTGTCCCCCGAGACGGCTTCGCTGCACCGTATTCTGCGCCGCGCCACCCCCGAGGACGCCGCCCTGGCCGAGCAGCTGCAGCGCGATGAAGCGCTGGTCCGGCGCCGGGTGATGGAACGTGTGCAGGCGCACACCCTCCCCATGAAGGTCTCCGACGCCGAGTGGCAATGGGATCAGAAGAAGCTCACCGTGTACTTCACGGCGGAGCAGCGGGTGGATTTCCGAGCGTTGGTGCGCGACCTCGCGAGCGCCTTCCGCACGCGCATCGAACTGCGCCAGATCGGCGCGCGCGACGAGGCCAAGCGGCTCGACGGCGTGGGCCGCTGCGGCCGCCAGTACTGCTGCTCGAGCTGGCTGCCGGAACTCCGGCCGGTGAGCCTGTCGCTCGCGAAGGACCAGCACCTGTCGCTCAATCCGTCGCAGATCTCGGGGGGCTGCGGCCGCCTGCTATGCTGCCTCCGCTACGAGCACGACTTCTACGTGCAGACCCGCAAGCGATTCCCCAAGGAGGGCAAGACCCTCCGCACGACCGTCGGGGCCGAACGGGTGCTCGCCGTCGACATCTTCCGGGAGACCGTCACGCTGCGGGCCGATGGGGGCGACACACGCGTCGTGTCGCTCGAGACGCTGACGACCGAAGTCGCGGATGCCTAAGTTCTATCTCACGACCGCCATCGATTACTCGAACGGCGAGCCGCACCTGGGGCACGCACTCGAGAAAATCGGCGCGGACTGCATCGCCCGCTACCGCCGGCTCTCGGGCGACGACGTCCATTTCTTGATGGGGATGGACGAGCACAGCCAGTCTGTGATCCAGGCCGCCACTCGCGCCGGCGTAACGCCGCAAGCGTGGGTGGACCGGATGGCGGCCACGTTCGCCGACTATTGGGGGCGCCTCGACTGCTCGAACGACGACTGGATTCGCACCACGGAGCCGCGGCACGTTCGTGGCGTCGCCGCGCTGCTTGAGCGCATTCAGCAGCGCCACCCCACGGACCTGTTCGAGGCGGAGTACGAGGGGCTGTACTGCACCGGGTGCGAGGAGTTCAAGACCGGGGCGCAGATCGTCAGCGGGCACTGCGTCGAGCACCCCACGCTCGAGTTGATCCCGACCAAGGAGCGCAACCATTTCTTCCGCCTGAGCGCGTACCGCGATGCCGTGCTGGAGCGCATCCGCTCCGGCTCGTTCACCGTGGAGCCCGAGATCCGTCGGAGCGAGGTGCTGCGCTTGGTCGAAGCGGGCCTCCAGGACATCTCCATCTCGCGGCTGCGCCAGCCGTGGGGCATTCCGTTTCCCGGCGACCCGCAGCAGACCGTATACGTCTGGTTCGACGCGCTGATCAACTATCTCTCGGCCACGGGGTTTCCGGCGCCGGGCTACGAGCGCCTCTGGCCCGCCGACCTGCACGTCGTCGGCAAGGGGATCACGCGCTTCCATTGCGTCATCTGGCCCGCCATGCTGCTGGCGGCCGAGCTCCCACCCCCGCGGGCGGTGTGGGCACATGGCTACGTGCAGTGGTCGGGCGCCAAGCTGAGCAAGACCGCCGGCACTGCCGTCACACTCGCCGAGGCCATCGATCGGCACGGCGCGGACGCGTTGCGCTATTTCCTGCTCCGCGAAGTCGGGTTTTCGAACGACGGCGACTTCACCTGGGAGCGGTTCGACGCACGCTACGTCGCGGATCTCGCGGATACGTTCGGCAACCTGGTGTCGCGCTCGCTCGCCATGATCCACCGGTATCGCGACGGTATCGTGCCGCGGGCCGAGCGGAGCATCGGCTCACCGTTCGACGGCGCCGTGCGGGAGGCCGTCGCCGTGTACGCCGACTGGATGGATCACTATCGGCTGCACGACGGCGCCGGCCAATTCATCAGCATCGCCGCGAGCGCCAATCGCTATATCGAGGAGCAGGCGCCCTGGAAGCTCGCCAAGGAAGGCCGGACGGCGGAGCTCGACCTCGTCCTCGCGAACCTCGCCCGCACGGTGGTACGGCTCGCCATCCTCGCGTACCCCTTCATTCCCGGCAAGGCGGAGGCCATCTGGGAGCTGGTGTGCCCGGGCCTGAGCCTGACAGCGACATCCCTGGAGGCGGCCCTGCAGGGGGTCGAGGGTCGGGCCGTGGGTAAAGCGCCGATCCTGTTCCCCAAGCCCCGCCTGGCGCCTGCCTGATCCCCCCAAAACGGTGATCTTGCTCACACTCCGTCGTGTTGACGCCTTCCCCCGGAAGCCGTACTTTAGACGTCCACTCGGGAACTGGACCCCGCCCTGTCCGGATTCTCCCATCGGTTGGTAGTGTAGGACCGGCGCGCTCTCGCGCCGGGCCGAATTGCTTTTACGCGAGGTGGTGGCAGGGTGCTGCACAAGAAGACCGAACGACGCTGGACCGTCATGGTCGTGCCTCACGGCTCGGGCTCGTCCCGTGCCGTGGAAGTGTCGCAGACGTTCGTCAAAGTCCTGGTCGGAATCGGCAGCGTGGTCGCGCTGGCGTTCTTGGTGCTGGGCGTCGCCGCGATCTCCCGCGGCGTGAACATCACGCACAACCGCGCGCTCGAGAACGAGAACCGCGTCCTCGCCGACGAGATCCAGCGGACGCGCGAGCGGATGGTCGCACTGCGCGATACGCTGCACCAGTTCGGCCAGAAGGCGCAGGAGCTGCGGCAGCTCGCCGGGCTCACGCCGACGGACACCACGGTGCAGCAGGGTGGGATCGGCGGACCCGCGGGGACCTGGTCGGAGCGCGACAAGCTCGCGGCGCTCGGCCCCGACGGCCAGCAGGCGCTCGCCGCGCGGCTCGACGTCGACGCCCTCGCCCGGCGCGCCAACATTCTCGTCCGGTCGCTCAACGAGGCGTACGACTCCCTCTCCCACCAGCGGGAGCGGCTCGCCGCCACGCCCTCCATCATGCCGACCAAGGGATGGCTCACGAGCGCGTTCATGCGGGAGCGGGTCCATCCGATCCTGCACTTGGCGCGCCCGCATGAGGGGATCGACGTGTCCGCCCCGATGGGCGCCGAGATCGAGGCGCCCGCCGGCGGCGTGGTCACCGACGTCCGCTGGGAAGAGGGCTACGGCAACATGATCACGCTGGACCACGGCTACGGACTGGTGACGCGCTTCGCCCACTGCTCGAAGATTCTCGCGGTGCGCGGCCAACGCGTGAAGCGGGGGCAGAAGATCGCGCTCGTCGGCTCGACCGGCCTCTCCACGGGGCCGCACCTGCATTACGAGGTGTGGGTGAACCGGAAGCCCGTGGACCCGATGAAGTACGTCATGCCCGATGCCATCGTGGACTGACGCGCGGCCATGTGAGCGTGATGAGAGGGGGCGCAGCGTGTGGCGCCCCCTGCGTCGTTTCTGGATCCTGGGACTGGGACTGGTATGTGCCGCGGGGTGCGGTGGCGCGCGGGCCGGGATCGAGCAGTCGAGCGCCCCGAGTGACGGCAGGGTCATCACTGCCGACGCGATCGCCGCCTCGGGCGCCAGGACGGCGTGGGACGCCGTGCGTCTCACGGTTCCCAACGTGCAGCTCCGCGAAGTCCGGGGCCAACCGGCCCGCATCCAGCGGCGCGGGCGCGCGAGCATCTATCAGGCCGATCAGGTGCGCGTGCTGCTCGACCACGTGCCGGTCGACGACCTCCAGGTCCTCACGCAAGTGCCCGCCAGCGACATCCTGACCATCGAGGTCCTCACGGGCCTCGATGCGACGACGCACTACGGCGCCGGCTCCACGACCGGAGTCATCGTCATCACCACGGCGAGCGGCCGCCCCTGAAACGTCGCAGGCACTGCTTCAGGGATTGAGGTCGGTGCAGCCGTGGAAATTCGGGTTGTTCAGCTCCTCGACCGGAATCGACATCTGGATCGCATTGCCGTAGTCCCCGCCTTTGAACCACGGGCCGGTCGGGTACACCGTGTTCACCCCACGACCGTACCCACCCGCGGCCGTGGGCCGTATCAGCCGCCGCATATCGCCGAGCCGATGGCCCGTGCTGAACATCCAGAAGCCCCGTTCCCGGAACAGCACGTCAACCCGCAGGCTGTCGTTGGGCGATGGCCCGGGATCTGCCAGCGGCGCGAGCGTCGTCCCCGCCACCGGCCGGAAGCTCGTGTCCTGCGGCACCGGTAACAACGTCGGGTCCGCGCGGAGCGCGTTCAGCGTGTCGAGCCACGCGGTCGCGTCGCTTCCACGAAGCGCCACCTCGGCCACGATGAGCCGGGCCTCGATGCCACTCGCGAGCATCACGGCGCTCGTCCGTCCCCAAGCCCCTTGACGGATGACCTGGATCGGGAAGGCGCTGTCGAAGATCCCGTCGGGCCCCGTCTTGCTGGGAATCCGCGGATCGCCGGCCTTCGGCAGCGTATCGAACGGCGGAGGAACCACGATAGGATCGCCGACCGAGTCCCCCGTGACATAGGGGAGGCCATTCCCGCCTTCGCGGTCTCCCAGTGTGTACCGACGTGAGCTCGCGTTCAGCGCCCACATCTGGTTGTCGTTGACGTTGAGCGAATGCGTGACCTCGTAGCGGAACGAACGCGGCACCCCCGCCACCGCCGCCTTTGCACCAGCCGTGTCGCCGCGGTCAAGAAGCGCGCGGCCCCTGATCACCTTCGCAAAGTTGGCCACGCGAGCGGAGTCCCCGCCGCGCACGATCCCAAGCGCGCTATCGGCGCTGGCGATCGCGAGCTGGAACAGCGAGTCGTTCGAGATCGGGTCGCCAAACACGACGGTGGTGCCCGAGATACTGCTGAGCGGGACGCCGTTGCAGTAGTGCTCCCCCATCAGGACTTGCGTGTAGCCGATGAAGGCGAACATGCGAGCGATGTCTGCCAGGGAGTTGGGGAGATACGTCCGCAGACCGTCGATGGCGAGCCGGGCCTGCGTCCGGACCCGGTTGATGTTCCGGAACGGTCCCGCGTTGAAGGTGTTATTGGGATCGAAGATGCGCTGGTCCATCGTATTCCGCTGGATGAACGTATCCCCCGAGCGCCACTCGTCGGTGAGCAACCCGCCGAACATGAACAACGCATCCGGTCCCTGGGTGCCACTCACGGCCTGGGTCAGCCGCAGCACGGCCCCGTTCGCGAGCGCGGTGGCGCTCGCGGCCGAGTTCGCCTCCAGGATGATATCCGGATCGGTGACGTTCAGGAGTGTGTCCGTACATGCGAGCGCCGGCACCGCCAGGAGGCCCGCCAGCGCGAGCGGGCGCCGCAGCCACCGGAGCGTGAGGTATCGAGTCATGGGTCGGGAATCCCCTTTCACGGTCGTGTGTCCGGTCGCGTGTCGTCGCACTCGCCTCAGAATCCGACGTTCAAGCGGAACGTCCAATACGTCGGCGGTGGCGATGTCTGGAAGTTGCTCACAATCCCGGTTGCGCCTTCGAAGTAGTTCGCCTCGGGGTCGATGCCGCTGAAGCCGGTGCCCTTCCAGAGGTTACGGGCGGCGATCGTGACGCTCGCGCGTGTGGCCCTAAACGACTGGGCCCAGGCAGCCGGCAGCTCGTACGTCGCGGAGGCCTCCCGCAGCCGGACAAACGTCGCCTTCTCGATGAAGCCCCACTGCGTGCGGGACGGCGTCTCGCGCAAGGCCACAACGCGGGCCTGCTTCCACAGCGGCGTGCTGGGGTCCACGAGACCGTCGCAATTCAGCCGCGACTCGCAACGGATCCGCTCGGTGCCGTTGAGCTGGTAGTAGCCACTCTTATGGTCGAACAGCCCGGTGATCCGCAGCCGCTTGTTGAACAGGTCGAGCCCGGGGAGGTAGACCACTTCCCAGCGCGGGTTGGCGTACCCCACGAACTGGGCGCTGTCTTGCACAGCGATCTCGCTTGCGGTAATGATGCCGTCGCCGTTCGCGTCGTTGAAGGTGTAGGGCCGCTGCCACCAGCCGTTGATCGGATAATCCTGCGTTTGCCGGGTGGTGGTGCCCACGATCGGTGGCAAGCCGCCCATGTCCGCGATGAAGTTGGTGTTGTATGCGGCATTGACCGTGAGGTCGAAGCCGAAGTTCGGCTTGTCGAGGATCCGCAGATTCGTCAGTGCCTCGACGCCCCGGTTCACGACGGCGCCGAGGTTCTCGAAGCGGGTGAGGGGGCCGCCCGCCGACGGCGGGACCTGCCGGGCGATGAGCGCATTCGTGGTCCGCTTGCTGTAGTATGTGAGCTCGACGTAAGCTCGGTTATCGAACAGCGACGCCTCCCCGCCCATCTCGTATTCCCGAGCCCGCTCCGGTTTCAAACCAGTATTCCCGATGGCGCTGTACACGATCGCAGGGATGTCCAGCCCGTTGACACTCGAGGTGTTGGGCAGGTAGAAGCGGATCGCATCGGTGTTGCCCGGCTGGACGCCCGAGGCACCGATCGCTCCCCGCAGCCGCAGGCTGTTGATCCAGCCCCACTTCGGGAAGAACGGCTCCTCCGAGATCACGTACGATACGCTCAGCTTTGGATAGTACACCTTATTGAAGTCCGTCCCAAACGCGCTGTTGTCGTCGACACGGACGCCGCCGTTTACGAATAGCCGATCTTTGTAACCGAACTGCTGTTCCACGAACATGCCCACGGTCGAGGACACCGTGGTGCTCTCCCGCACTGTGGGGATCGATCCACCAGTCACGGTCGTCGCACCCCCTGACAGGTTCTCCGCGAGCGCCACACTCAGATCGTTCCTGGCCTTGAAGTACTGGGCGCCTAGCGTAGTCCGCGACGTGAACCTCGGGCTCAGTGTGAAGGACGCCGTGCCCTGAATGTCCGCCGTGTACTGGAAGAACGCGGTGCGATCATCTTGCTTGAACCCATCCTTGATGGTGGCGAAGTTCACGCAGTCGGCACGCATGCAGAGATCAGTGTCCAACCGGCTGGCATAGTCGACGCCGCCGACGGCGCGGAACGCCAGCCAGCTCCTGGGCCGCCAATGGGCGGTCCCGCTCCCGATGAACCGGTTGATGTCCTGCCCGAGCGCCTCGGAGAACATCTCGTTGGGCGTGAACAGGCGATAGCCGTAGCGACCGTTGTTCTTGTTCCCCGGCCCGCCCAGCGCGTTCGACAGGAGTCCGGTCGTGTTGTTGTCCGTCGGCAGCACCCGCAGCCGGCTCGTGATGAAGACGGTCGAGCCCTGCAGGTCGACGCGGGGATTTGGGTTCGCCGAGACGTTCGCCCGAATGCTGGTCCGCCGCAGGCCGTTGGGCTGCTCCTGGTTGCTCGGCACTGCGCTGATCTGCCGAAGTGTGATCAGCGAGTCGGCCGCGAACTGCGGCATCTTCGCCTGGCCGACCTCATCCTCCCACTCGCCTGACAGGAAGTACCGCACCGCGTCCGATCCACCCGACACCTGCACGCCATACTGCTGGCGGTGACCGGTGCCGAGCGGCGTCGTCTGCGGGTCCTTGAAGAGATTGAACTGGCTCACGCTGTCCTGGACGCACGCACCGGACGCGACCTGCGTCAGAATACATTGCACAGTGTTGGTGGGAGTCGACGTGGTGGCCGCGGTCGTTCCGGTGCGCCAGCCGCGGAAGGCGGCGGGGTAGTCGTTATAGTCCTTGATAGCCCCCTGCTCGGCGTACACGTTCCACTGCGCCTTGCCCGGCGAACCCCGCTTGGTGGTAATCAGAACGACCCCATTCGCCGCATCTGTGCCGTACAGCGCGGACGCCGCCGGCCCTTTGACGACGTCGATCGACTCGAAGTCCTCTGGGTTCAAGTCATTGATGCGGCTCGGCGGGGCGCAGCCGACGTCGCAGATCCCGGACGAGCGGTTCTGGCTGGTGACGCGGATCCCGTCCAGGAAATACACGGGCTCGTTCGTCAGCGAGAGACTGTTCGTCCCACGGATACGCACGCGTGACGGAGCGCCCGTCACCGTGCCCGGCAGAACGTCGACACCGGCGGCTTTCGCAATCAAGAGGTCCGTGACGTTCGTAATCGGTGCCGTTTCGACGAGCTTGGCGGCATCGATCCGGGCGATCGCGTTGCCGACTTCTCGCTTCGCTTGGTCCCCCGTGGACGTGATGACCACCTCGTCGAGCGAGTACGGCGAGAGTGCCAAAACGAGGTCCACCGTCGCCGGCTCACCGGGATTGACGGTGACGACGCGCGACGCTGCCCCGTAGCCGACCGCACTCGCCCGCAC
>Ga0184619_10000011_pt1 | contig 82211 bp, 75 predicted proteins | sample PLM0_60_b1_FD_133146 | JGI IMG/M metagenome (GOLD analysis project Ga0184619, IMG submission 133146) | Groundwater sediment microbial communities from an aquifer in East River, Colorado, USA - PLM0_60_b1 | ecosystem: Environmental > Terrestrial > Soil > Riparian zone | place: USA: East River...
GCATGCGAGTGGCCCGTGTTTCTGCTGGCGGGCGCCGCGCTGGTCGTGTTCTACGTGCCCGATTGGCAGGACGCGGCGCGGATCTGGTTGCACCGCCACCGCGCGGGCGAGCTCGTGATCATCGAGATCGTCACGCTGCTCGTCTTGGTATCCGCCTATCTGCTGCAGCGCCTGGCGCGCGCCGGGTTCGTACGTCACCGCGTGCGCCGCCAATGGCGCGTGGCCTGGGCTCACGTGCGCCGCGCCCCGCGGTGGGCGCTCGGGGTCGGGGCGCTCCTGACCGTGATCAGCGTCGCTGCCCGCGCCCTCATCCTCCCGGCGCTCGCCTGGGGCGTGCCCGGCCAGCCGCCCTTCAATCAGATGTTCTTCGGCGCGCTCGCTCTCCTGCATGCGCCCCTCGTCGTGCCGCTGCCGTCCGGGGGCGGCGGGCTCGAGGTGGCGTTCCTGAACGGGTTCGCGGGAGACTTCGGCGCACGCCAGGTCGCGATGCTGCTGTTGTGGCGGTTCTACACGGCGGGGCTGCTCACCGTGCTCGGCGTCTACGTTCTGGTGCGGTCCGTGGGCTACCACGCGGCCGTCCAGTTGTTCAAGGTCGGTTGGGGAAAGCGAAGAGGAGCAATGCCATGACGACACCACGGATCCGTCCACTGCCACCGGACCAGGCCGCGCCCGAGGTCCGGCCGATCTTCGAGACGTACCTGAAGGAGCGAGGGAACGTCCCCAACATGTTCCGGACGGTGGCGCTCCGGCCCAACCACCTGCGGACGATGATCGCCCACTTCCGCACGGTGATGGGCGAGGGCACCGTGCCCCCGCTCCTGAAAGAGCTGTTGTGGGTGCGCATTTCCCACTTGAACCGGTGCCGCTACTGACTCGGCTCTCACACTGTCTTGGCAAGACAGAAGGGCGCGAGCGCACCGCTGGTCGACGCGATCCTGGACAGGGGCGGGCGCGAGCCGATCGATGCGCTCGAGGCAGGATGGCGGGCGGCGCTCGACTACGCGGACGTGGTTCATCGCTCGGGGCACGAGGTCACCGACGAGCTGTACGGGAAGCTGCGTGCGGCGTGGGATGAGGGGCAGATCGTCGAGATCACCCTGGTCATCGGGATGACGGAGTATTTCAATCGATTCAATGACAGCTTGCGGGTTGAGCCTACGACGTGACTACGCGGTGGGCGCCGGCGTGATCGCCACCAACACGAGCGTGCGTTCGAGCGCCCTTGCCACCCCGTGCGGCACGCCCTGGGGCGCCAGAATCAAGTCTCCCGGCCCGGCTTCGACCGTCGTATCACCCACAACGAACCTCGCCTTTCCACTCACGACCACGTAGAATTTGTCGGCGCTGGCGTGCGTGTGCACCTTCTGCGCCTGTCCCGGCTCGAAGCAATTGAGGCCGACGAGGAGGCGCTCCGAGCGGAAGCAATCGATCTTGGTCATGGTCGTGGCCGAGAAGCGGGCCCGCTCGGAGAGGTGCTGCAGGAGATCCTGGGCATCCATGGGCGATTCCTGGTTCGAGACCGACGGGGCTGTAACCGAACGGACGGAGGCGATGAGCGCGACCCGTATCGAGCGTGACTCGTTGGGCGAGCTGCCGGTTCCCGCCGACGCGCTGTACGGGATTCAGACCGAGCGGGCTCGCCTGAACTTCCCTATTTCGCACGAGCGGCCCCTCGCCCCGCTCGTCGACGCCGTGATCCGGATCAAGAAGGCCGCCGCGCTCACCCACAAGGAAACGAAGCGTCTCGACGTGAAGCTCGCGGACGCGATCGTGCGCGCGGCGGACGAAGTGCTGGGCGGCGCGCACCGACACCAATTTGTGGTGGACCCGTACCAGGCCGGCGCGGGGACCTCGCACAACATGAACTGTAACGAGGTGCTCGCCAACCGTGCGAACGAGCTCCTCGGCGGCAAGCGCGGCGAGTACCAGCCGATCCATCCCAACGACCACGTCAACATGGCCCAGTCCACGAACGACGTGATCCCCACGGCGATCCGGCTCGCTGCGTTGGCGGAGCTCCCGACGCTGCTCGACGCGATGGGCCGGGTGGCCCGCGCCTTCCTCGGCAAAGGCAAGGCGTTCGATGCGATCCTCAAGGCCGGGCGCACGCACCTGCAGGACGCGACGCCCATTCGCCTGGGCCAGGAGTTCACCGCCTACGGGCACACCATCGAGCGGAACCGGGAGCGGGTCGCGCAGACGGCGGACGCCCTGCGCGACCTCGGGATCGGCGGCACGGCGGTCGGCACGGGGCTCAATGCCGAGCCCGCGTACCCGGCCCTGATGGTGAAGCACCTTCGGACCATCACGGACATCGAGCTGCGCGAGGGGAAAGACCGCGTCCAGCTCATGCAGTCCATGGGCGACGCGGCGGCGTTTGCGGGAGTGCTGCGCACCTACGCGATGGACCTCGGCAAGATCGCGAGCGATCTCCGGCTGCTCGCCTCGGGTCCGCGGACGGGACTCGCCGAGGTCGTCCTGCCGCCGGTCCAGCCGGGCTCGAGCATCATGCCCGGCAAGGTGAACCCCTCGATTCCCGAAATGGTGAACATGGTGTGCTACCAGGTGCTCGGCAACGACGTCACCATCGCGGCGGCGGCGGAGGCGGGACAGCTCGAGCTCAACGTGATGATGCCCGTCATCGCGCACAATCTCCTTTTCACCATGCTGATTCTGACGAATGCCTCCCGCGTGTTGGCGGAGCGGTGTGTGGAGGGCATCGAGGCCGATGCAGCGCAGTGCGAGCACTGGCTCGAACGCAGCCCGGCGCTGGTGACGGCGCTGGCGCCGAAGATCGGGTACGCCGAGGCGGCGAAGCTCGCGCAGGAGGCGGTGGCCAAGAACGTCACGGTACGCCAGCTGGTGATGGAGAAGGGCATTCTCAAGGGAAGAGATCTCGAAGCGGTGCTCGATGTGCTCGCCATGACCGAGCCGGGAGTGCCGGGCCAACGGAAGTGATCCGGAGACGGGCCGTCTGCAGTGCACACTCTATAGGAGGAGGAGCACGTATGAACTGGGTCGTCGCGGGTCTCATCGGTGGCGTCGGCGCGTTCTTCGCCGATTACGTCATGTGGGGGAAGGTCTTCACCGGTCCGGAAATGCGCGGGTTCGGCACGATGCCGCCCACGCCCGAGGAAGGGAAGAAAATGATGGCGTCGGCCATGCCCAAGGCGGCAGTGTTGGCGCTGGTCTTCGGTGTGCTGCTCGCGTGCGCCTACCAACGACTCAAGGGCGGACTGTGGGTGCAGGGTGGCGGTCCCCTGGCGGGGATGGAATTCGCGACTCTCCTCTGGTTGTGCACGATCGCGTTGTCGACGGTTGGCAGCGGCGTGTGGTATGACAAGGTGCGACCGCTCCTGAAGGCGACCTTCTGGTCGTGGCTCGTCCGGATGAACGTCGGGGGCCTCATCATCGGGATCCTCGTCAAGTAAGCGCCGTTCCCTTCATGCGCACGACCCTCTGGCTCGCGACGGCGCTGTCGCTGACGGCCGCTCCGCCCGCGCACGCGCAGCACCGCTTCCGCATCGGCCCGACGGTGTCTTCGATCTCGCTCGAGGACCAGTCAGGGAACGGGCACAGTTTCTCGTCGTTCGGCGGCTCGGCCGGGCTCATCACGGGGGACGACGGTGAGACGGGGCTGACGATCTCCCGCTACCACGATCTCTCGACTGACGGCCGGACGCGCCGTCTGACGCTCGTTGGGCTCGACTCCTACTACTACCCGGTCGGAACCCGCGGCCTCGCTCCGTTCGCGGCGACCGAACTGGGCCTCGCCCGGGTCACCGAGTCGGCCTCGCTGTGCCCGCTGCTCTGCCAGGACACCGTGTCCACCTCGAGCCAGTTCGCGCTGGCGTTTGGACTCGGGGTACGGGTCAATGTCGACCGGGGCGTCGTGATCGTGGAAGGGCGTTTTCTCCAGGTCCCCGGCAGCCAGATCCAGGCGCTCGAGGCACGTGCCGCCGCGGCTATCGCCCTTGGTAGCCCGCGCAAGGGCGAGTTCCTCGGGGGCACGCTCGGGCCGGCGGTGAGCGTCTTCATCCCGATTTCGGGCCCGTTCCGGAGCCGCGGTCCCTTCGGGGGGGTTCGATTCCGGCGCGATACCAAGAAGCCGGGGAGCGTCGGCCTGGAGATCGCCTACGCACCGCTCAAAATCACCGGCAGCTGCGCCCCGCCCGGGTGCGAGCCGAACGCGATCCTGTTCGCACCGGGTTACGAAGCGTCGGTTCGGCCAGCGTGGGGGCGGCTCTACGCCGAGGCGGGACTCCTGCTCGCCGGCGTGTACACCCAGGGCCCCGACCGCGGCATCGCCCAGGGAGCGCACGGGGGTCTGGGCGCCGACGTGGACGGCGCCCGGATCACGTGGAACCTCAATGCGCGCCTGTTGTGGCTGCAGCGCAACTCAGGGGAGAATGTGTTCGGAGTGCAAGTCGGGGCCTCCCTCAGCCCTCGAATCGGTGGCGTGCGGTAGAGAGCGGGGAGCGGTGAGCGGTTCGTTCCGATGCGCCGGAGGGTGCCGCTCCCTGCTCCCATTGAATCCCCGAACTCCCTCTCGCATATTAACTCCCATGCGCGTCACCACCTGGGCGGAGTACGGGCTGATCGTCTCGCTCAACCTCGCGAAGTGCGCGGGGCGGGGGCCGATCGCGGCGCGCGAGCTCGCCGAGCAGGAGCGCTTGCCCCACGACTACGTCGAGCAAATTCTGCTGCGCTTGCGGCGTGCCGGCCTGGTGGATTCGGTTCGGGGCGCCAAAGGCGGTTACCACCTCGCCCGTGAGCCGCAGACCATCACCGTCAAGGACGTGATCGAGGCCTCGGAGCACGTCACCTTCGAAGTCAACTGCGATCTCCATCCCGTCGATCCCCAGCGATGTAGTCCGGAGGCTGCGTGCAGCATCCGGCCCGTCTGGCGGATGCTGGAGCAACGGATCAATGATCTGTTGGCCGGCATCTCACTCGCGGACCTCACGCACGACGAGCCTGAGCTGTACCACATCGCCGGGGTTCTGGCCGGGAACTAGTTCCACCGTCCCGATTGTTTTTTTGAACTGAAACCCGACTCGCGCGGTCGGGTTTAACCTGATTGGAGGCAAGCGTGCCATACGCCCATCCCGACGTGCTCGTGTCCACCGACTGGGTGGCGGGGCACCGCACTGACCCGGGCATTCGTTTGATCGAAGTGGATGTGGACACCACGGCGTACGACTCCGGGCACATCGCGGGGGCCGTCGGTTGGAACTGGCAGTCGCAGCTCAACGATCCGGTGCGGCGCGACATTCCGGACAAGAAGGCGTTCGCGAAGCTCTTGTCCGACGCCGGTGTCACGCCCAAGACGACGGTCGTGCTGTACGGCGACAACAACAACTGGTTCGCCGCGTTCGCGTTCTGGCTGGTGCAGCTGTACGGGCACGCCCACGTCAAGCTGATGAACGGCGGCCGCGCGAAATGGGTGGCCGAGGGGCGGCCGCTGGTGACCGATCGAGCGAACGTCCGGGCGACGAACTATCCGGTGCCGAAGAAGGTGAATGCCGCGATCCGCGCCAAGCGCCCCGACGTCGAGAAGGCGCTCAAGGCCAAGAAGACCGCGCTTGTGGACGTGCGGTCCACCCCCGAATTCGTCGGTGACATCATCGCGCCGCCCGGCATGACGGAGACGGCGCAGCGTGCCGGACACATCCCCGGCGCGAAGAACATCCCGTGGAGCAAGGCAGTCGCGACCGACGGCACGTTCAAGCCGTACGACGAGCTGATGGAGCTCTACAAGGGCGCGAAGGTGATCGATGGCAAGAACGAGGTCATCGCGTATTGCCGCATCGGCGAGCGGTCGAGCCACACCTGGTTCGCGCTCAAGTACCTGCTCGGCGCGAAGAACGCACGCAACTACGACGGGTCGTGGACCGAGTGGGGGAACCTGGTCGGCGCGCCTATCGTGAAGGGAGCGGAATGAAGACGGCGGCAGCGGGCGGCACGGGGCGGCAACGGGCGGCACGGGCCCACGGGCAGGAGCCTGCCCTGTGGAGCCTGGTCGGCAACACGCCGCTCATCCCTCTGCCGCCTTTTGCCGCCCATTCCCGCCCAGTGCCGCCCGTCTTTCTCAAGGCCGAGTGGCTCAACCCGGGCGGCTCGGTGAAGGACCGTCCCGCGCTGTTCATTCTCCGGGACGGCATCGCCAGCGGGGCGTTGCCCGCGAAGCGGCTGCTCGATGCGTCGAGCGGCAACACCGCCATCGCGTACGCGATGCTCGGCGCGGCCGCCGGGATCGGCGTCACGGTGTGCGTGCCGGCGAATGCGAGCGCGGAGCGCAAGGCGCTGCTCGAGACCTACGGTGCCGAGGTGATCTTCACCGACTCGCTCGACGGCTCGGACGGCGCGATCCGCGCGGCGCGCGAGCTCGCGGCGGCGAACCCCGACCTCTACTGGTACGCCGATCAGTACAACCACCCGGCGAACCCCCGCGCGCACTACGTCACCACCGCCGAGGAGATCTGGCGCCAGACCGCGGGCCGGATCACACACCTGGTCGCGGGGCTCGGCACCACCGGGACGCTGATGGGAACCGGGCGCCGTTTAAAGGAATGGAACCCGGCGGTCGAGCTGGTCGCGGTCCAACCCGACAGTCCGTTCCACGGACTCGAAGGCCTGAAGCATCTCGCGACGGCGATCGTCCCGGGCATCTACGATCCGGCACGGGTCGACCGGACGGAGTTCGTGGCGACGGAGGAGGCGGACGACGCGGTGCGCCGTTGGGCGAAGGACGCGGGCTTGTTCGTGGGCTGGTCGTCGGGCGCGGCGTTAGTGGCCGCACACCGCGTGCTGTCCGACAGTCCAGCCGGGCGTCGGTCCGACGCAGTCGTCGTCGTCATCGCGCCTGACGCGGGCCACCGCTACCTGAGCGAGCACCGCCGGCTCGCCGGGGAGGCCACATGACGCTGGTGCTCGATTCCCGACATGCCACAGCGATGCGGCGGCACGGCGAGGCGGACTACCCGGCCGAGGCCTGCGGCTTGATCGGCGGCGCGCTCGAGGGCGATCGCAAAGTCGTCATCCAGCTCGTCCCGCTCGCGAATCAGCGCACCGATGCGGCGCGCAACCGCTACCTCATCGACCCGGAGTCGTTCCGGCGGGCGCAGGAAAAGCTGGAGCGCGACGGGTTGGAGGTGATCGGCGTGTACCATTCGCATCCCGATCACCCACCCATGCCCTCCGCGTTCGATCGGGAGCACGCGTGGCCGTGGCTGTCGTACGTGATCACGGGTGTGGCGCAGGGTCGCGCCGGGGAAATGAAGAGCTGGGTCTTGGCGGAGGGTCGCGAAGCCTTCGACGAGGAGTCCATCACCATCGAAGAACGGAAGGTCGTATGGCAGTGACAGTGCTGATCCCGACGCCGCTTCGCCCCTACGTGGGCGGACGGGACGCCCTCGAGCTCGAGGGGGGCAGTGTGGGGGAGCTGCTCGATCGGCTGATCGGCGAATACACCGCGCTGAGGCAGCATCTCTTTGCGGGCGACGGCCGGCTGCGCAGCTTCGTGAACGTGTACGTGAACGACCGGGATATCCGGCAGCTCGCCCAGCGCGAGACTCCGGTGAAAGCCGGGGATACGGTCTCCATCATCCCGAGTATCGCGGGGGGGACCGCTGTGGCGGAGGCCCTGCCCAAGCTGTCGCACGAGGAGATCCTGCGCTACTCACGCCACCTCATTCTGCCCGACGTCGGCCTCGAGGGGCAGAAGAAGCTCAAAGCCGCGCGCGTCCTGCTCGTGGGAGCGGGCGGGCTGGGGTCGCCGGCCGCCCTCTACCTGGCCGCTGCTGGGGTCGGCACCATCGGCCTCGTGGACTTCGATGTCGTAGACAAGACCAACCTGCAGCGCCAAATCCTGCACGGCACGTCCACCGTCGGGATGCCGAAGCTCGAATCCGCCACGGCCCGCATCCGCGATCTGAATCCCAACGTGCGGGTCGAGACATTCGAGACCCGGCTCACGTCGGAGAACGCGCTCGACATCATCCGCGAGTTCGACATCGTAGCGGACGGGACCGACAACTTCCCGACTCGGTACCTCGTGAACGATGCGTGCGTGCTGCTCGATAAGCCCAACGTCTACGGCTCGATCTTCCGCTTCGAGGGCCAGGCCTCGGTGTTCTACGCGAGGCAGGGACCGTGCTACCGCTGCCTCTACTCGGAGCCGCCGCCGCCCGGACTCGTGCCCTCGTGCGCCGAGGGCGGGGTGCTCGGCGTCCTGCCCGGGATCATCGGCTCGATTCAAGCGCTGGAGACGATCAAGCTGATCCTCGGCGCGGGCGAGCCGCTCATCGGACGGCTGGTGCTGTTCGACGCGCTCAAGCTGCAGTTTCGCGAGCTCAAGCTCGAGAAGGATCCCGACTGTCCGGTGTGCGGCCGCCAGCCGACCGTCACCGAGCTGATCGATTACCAGGCGTTCTGCGGCATCGGCGCGGAGCCGTCGTACGACGGCGTGGAGATCACCGCCCAGGAGCTCAAGGCCGAATGGCTGCGCAATCCCGAGCTGTTGGTGGTCGACGTGCGCGACTCGCACGAGTACGAGATCGCCCACATCGACGGCGCCCGGCTCATTCCGTTGGGCGAGCTGCCCGATCGGCTCGACGAGCTGGACGGCCACCAGGAGATCGTGACGCACTGTCACCACGGGGCGCGCTCGCTCAAGGCGCTCGAAATTCTGAAAGCCGCGGGCTTCGCCAAGGTGCGGAGCCTGCGCGGCGGGATCGATGCGTGGGCGGTGAGCGTGGATCCGACGTTGCCGAGGTACTAACCGTCTATCATGCCGAAGGGGGGACTCGAACCCCCACGGGCTTGCGCCCACTGGCTCCTGAAGCCAGCGCGTCTACCAGTTCCACCACTTCGGCGCGGGTGCGGAACGGCGAATCTAAGCCGCGGTATAACCTCAAGTCAACTCTTGGCTTGACCGCTCTGCAGTCGGTTTCTAACTTGCGCTGGCCCGGTGGACAAAATCTCCATCGCCCGCAATCCGCGGGCGCGACATGACTACCATCTCCTGGAGACGTGGGAGGCGGGCCTCGTGCTCACGGGAACGGAGGTCAAGTCGTTGCGCGCGGGAAAGGCGAGTCTGGGAGAAGCCTACGCGCACGTGCGCCACGGCGAGGTGTGGCTCGAGGGGTTGACCATCTCGGCCTACCTGCCCGGCAGCTACAACAACCCGCCCCCGGCGCGCTCACGCAAACTGCTGCTGCACGTGAACGAAATCCGCAAGCTCATCGGCGGCACGAGTCGCAAGGGGCTCACGATCGTGCCCCTCGAGCTGTACTTCAAGGACGGCATCGCCAAGGTGGCGATCGCGCTCGCGAAAGCAAAGAAACAGCACGACAAGCGGGAAGACCTGAAACGCCGCGAGGCCGAGCGGGAGCTCGCGCGGGGCGTCAAGGGGAAGCGGGCATGAGCGTCCTGCTGTGGCTCGTGCTCGCGACCGGCCCTCCACCGCCGGTCGTCGTCATCTCGACGCCGCGAGGCGAGACGAGCATCCCGGTGACCACCGAGCGGGGCAGTGCCGCGGTCGCGGCGCCGCTCTTGGGGCCGCCCCTCGGGCTCACGCTGGCGCTCGAGGGATCGCGCCTGACGGTTGGTCTGTCGGGCACGGTGTTCGTGTTCCAGCTGGGCGCGCCGTTCGTGCGCGTCGGCGGCGTGGTCTACGGCCTCGTGGGCGAGCCCTACGTGGCGCGCGACACCGTGTTCCTGCCGCTGAACTGGCTCGCGGACTGCCTGCCCCGCGCCCTGGGCGCGCGCTACCGCTGGGACGCTGCCACCGCGCGCCTCGTCGAGCTCCCCGTCGCCGGTGCCGTGGCGGCCGCTCCGCCTCCGCGGGCGCCGCCGCTCCCCACGCCCGTCCCGACCACCGCGCCCAACCCGATGACCGGGCTGCGCCTGCGGCACACGATCGTGATCGACCCGGGCCACGGCGGCGTGGACCCGGGGAATCCCGGCCGCTACTTCCCCGGTCGCCTGGTCGAGAAGGACATCACGCTGGCCATCGCGCGCCTGTTGCGGGCGGAGCTGGTGCGCCGGGGGATCGGTGCGTCGCTCACGCGCGCCACCGACACGCTCATCGACCTCGCCGACCGCGGGGCGTTCTGCAAGGCGGCCTGCGACCTGTTCGTGAGCATCCACGTGAACGCGATGCCGGAAGGGCGGCGCGCGGATCGCGCCAGCGGCGTGGAAACCTATTTCCTCTCCGACGCGCAGACGGAAGATCAGCAGCGCGTCGCGAACACGGAGAACGACGCGCTCCGCTTCGAGACCGGCGGGTCGAATGCCGCGACCGGCCCGCTGGGCTTCATCCTTCGCGACCTGCAGCTGAACGAGTACCTGCGGGAGTCGGCGCAGCTCGCCGAGCTCGTCCAGGACTCCGTGGCCCGGATTCATCCGGGCGGCGACCATGGCGTGCAGCAAGCGGGGTTCATGGTCCTCACCACCGCGCGCCGACCCGCCATCCTCGTCGAGACCGGCTTCGCCTCGAATCGCACCGACGGTGCGTTTCTCGCGTCGAGCCTCGGCCAGCACAAGATCGCCAGCGCGATCGCGGACGGGATCGTCGCCTATCTCGTCGAGTTCGAGCGCAAGGTCGCCGGCGCTGCCCCGGCGGGCGGGCGGTGACCCCGGTCCGGTTGTTCGGCACGTCGTTCCAAAACCCCGTTCTCCTCGCTTCCGGCACCGCCGGCTTCGGCCGCGAGGTGTGCGGCGTGATCGATCTCGACGCCCTGGGTGGGATTGTGACCAAGGCGGTCACCCCGGAGCCGCGGCGCGGCCACCCCGCGCCCCGGGTCGCGGAGTTCGCGGGCGGCATGCTCAACGCCGTGGGCCTCGCCAACCCGGGCCTCGAGGCCGTGCGCGCGCACGACCTCCCCTGGCTCGCGACGCGTCTGCAGCGCGCGCGTGTGCTCGTCAACGTCGCCGGCGCGACGGTCGACGACTACGTGCGGGTAATCGCGAGCCTCACCGATCTCGCGGTGATCACCGCGTTCGAGATCAATGCGTCCTGCCCCAACACCAGCAGCGGCGGGCTCGAGTTCGGCGCGACGGCGGAGGGTCTCCGCGAGCTGGTTCGCCGCTGCCGCGCGGCCGCCACCCGGCCGATCGCCGTGAAGCTCTCCCCCGTGCTCCCCGACATCGCGGGAATGGCGCAGGTGGCGCGACAGGAAGGCGCGGACGCGGTGACCCTGGTGAATACGCTCCCTGGGGCGCTCGCCGGGCGACTCGGGAACGGGTCCGGCGGAGTGAGCGGCCCGGCCCTGCTGCCGATCGGCGTGCTGGCGACGCGGACTGTGTGCGCCGCGGTGGACATCCCCGTGATCGGGGTGGGCGGGGTGCGCACCGCACGCGACGCGCGGGAGTACCTCACGGCCGGCGCAGCGCTCGTGGCCATCGGCACCGCAGCGCTCACCGACCCCCGCGTCCCCGAGCGGATTGCGCGGGCGCTGGGGAGGGAACATGGCTGAGCTGGTCGTGGCGTTCGACCTGCCGAGCGGGCGGGAAGCGCTGCAGCTCGCGGCCCGCCTGCCCGGACTCCGCTGGGCCAAGATCGGCCCGGTGCTGTACGTCCGCGAAGGGCCGGCACTGGTGCGCGAGTTCACGGCCCGCGGGCTCCAGGTGTTTCTCGACCTCAAGTGGCACGACATTCCGAGCGTCGTGGCGGGCGCCGTCGACGCGGCCCGGGCCGTGGGAGCCGCCATGGCGACGGTGCACACGCTGGGCGGCCCGGTGGTGCTGGCGGCCGCCGCGCAGGCAGCGGGCGATCTCGCGCTCGTGGGCGTGACCGTGCTCACCTCACACGATGCCGGCGACTTCGAGCGCGTGGTGGGCCGGGGCGTGCCCGATCTGGGATTCGAGGCCGAGCGCCTTGCACGGCTGGCGGTGGCGGCGGGGCTCCGCGGCGTCGTGGCGTCCGGACACGAGCTGGCGCTGCTGCGCGAGGTGCTTGGCCCCGCGCCCTGGATCGTGGTGCCGGGCATCCGCGCGCCGGACGACGCCGTCGGCGACCAAGCGCGCACCATCGGCGCGGCCGACGCGGCGCGGCGCGGCGCGACGCACCTCGTGGTCGGCCGCCCCATCACCCGAGCCGCGGACCCGGCTGGGGTGTACCAGCGCCTCATGGAGAGTCTCTGATGCGCCGCCCGGTGTCGGTCGCGCTGATCCTGAGCCCGTTGCTTGCGGGGGGCGTGTCGGGCCAGGGCTCGCTCGCCGAGGCGGCCGAGCGGGTGAGCCAGGCGTGGCGCGCGCACGACGTGCAAGCAATTGTGGGGCAAAGTGCTAGCGTCGTGTTCCAGCTTCCCGGCGCGGACCTCTCGACACCAGTCGCCCGCGCCCAAGCACTCGAGCTGCTGCGCCGCCACCTGCGCGCGGGGGTCGAGCGCGACCTGGCCGTCAGCGCGGTTCGTGAAGTCGAGCCGGGGCGCGGCTATGCGGAGCTGGACCGCCGCTACGTGGTGTCGGGGACGAGCGACGAGCGGCGCGAAACGATTTTCTTGAGCTTCCGAAAACTGGGTGACGAATGGGTGCTGACCGAGTTGCGCAGTGCGCCGTAATCCCGCCCCTTGCGAGAACTTACGAGCCCATCTATAGTTCAGGACTTAATTGGAATTTTTTCCCCGGAGCGTGTCGTTTGAAGGTTCGCACCAGCGTCAAACCGATCTGTGAGCATTGCACGGTGATCAAGCGGCGGGGTGTGATCCGCGTCATCTGCAAGCGCACTCCCAAGCACAAGCAGCGGCAGGGGTAAGGCATGGCACGCATTGCGGGTGTAGACCTGCCACGTGACAAGAAAATCCAATACGCCCTCCCGTACATCTACGGCATCGGCTCCAGGAACGCGAAGAAGATCCTCGCGGAGACGGGGGTGAACGCGGACGCACGGGTGCGCGACCTGCGGGACGCCGAGGTGGCACGGCTGCGGCAGGTGATCGAGCGGGATTACAAGGTCGAGGGGGCGCTGCGCACCGAAGTCGCGATGAACATCAAGCGGTTGATGGACATCGGGACCTATCGGGGCACGCGGCATCGTAAGAACTTGCCGGTGCGCGGCCAGCGCACGCACACCAACGCGCGCACCAAGAAGGGACCACGGCGCGCCATCGCGGGCAAGAAGAAGCCCTTGCTGAAAAAGTAAATGGCACAGGCGAAGGCAGCGGGCGCGAAGCGCGCCAAAAAGGTGGTGGAGGCCGAAGGCATGGCCCACATCACGGCGACGTTCAACAATACGCTCATCACGATCACCGACATGCAGGGCAACGCCCTCACGTGGGGATCCTCGGGCAAGGCCGGGTTCCAGGGCTCGAAGAAGTCCACCCCGTTCGCGGCCACGGTGGCCGCCGAGCAGGCGGCCCGCGAGGCGATGAATCTGGGCGTGCGGCGCGTGCACGTGCGCGTGCAGGGCCCCGGCTCGGGGCGCGAGTCGGCGATCCAGGCGCTCGCCACCGCGGGCCTGCAGATCCGCTCGATTCGCGACGTGACGCCGATCCCGCACAACGGGTGCCGCCCGCCCAAGAAACGGCGGGTCTGAGCGATGGCACGCTATACCGGCCCCGCCTGCAAGCTGTGCCGCCGCGAGGGCACGAAGCTGTTCCTCAAGGGGACGCGCTGCCTCACCGAGAAGTGCGCGGTGGAGCGGCGCCCGTACGCCCCAGGCCAGCACGGCCAGTCGTCGGGGCGGCGTCGCAAGGCATCCGACTACCAGCGGCAGCTGCGTGAGAAGCAGAAGGTCAAGCGGATCTACGGCCTGTCCGAGCGGCAGTTCCGGAACATCTTCGATCACGTGCTCAAGGAGCCGGGCGTGACGGGGGAGGCGCTGCTCGTCGCGCTCGAGAGCCGGCTCGACAATCTCGTCTACCGAATGGGCTTCGCGGTGTCGCGCCGGCAGGCGCGGCAGCTCGTCCGGCACCGCCATGTCCAGGTCAACAGCCGCACCGTGGACGTCCCGTCGTTCCGGGTGGGTCCGGGCGACGAGGTGAAGATCGCGGAGGCGAGCCGTGAGCTCGTGCTCGTGAAGCATGCGCTGGAGCAGTTCGGCCGGCAGCAACCCGTGTCCTGGATCCAGGTCGATACCGACAAGGTGCTCGGCAAGATGACGCAGCGGCCTACCCGCGACGCCATTCCGATCGCCGCGCAAGAACAGTTAATCGTCGAGCTCTATTCCAAGTGATGACGACTCTTGATTTGACTGGGCTGGTCCGCCCGCACCTGGTCGAAATGACCAAGCGGGAAGACAACCCCAATGCCGCTGAGTTCCGCCTCCAGCCGCTCGAGCGGGGCTACGGCTACACCCTCGGCAACTCGCTCCGCCGGATGCTCCTCTCATCGCTCCGCGGCGCGGCGGTCTGGGCGTTCCGCCTGGACGGCGTGGTCCACGAGCACCAGACCATCCCCGGGGTGGTCGAGGACGTGCACCAGATCATCCAGCGCCTCAAGCAGCTCACGCTGGTGCTCGCGCCCGACGTGGACGAGGCCGTCCTGCACATCAAGCACGAGAAGGCGGGCCCGGTGTACGCCCGCGACATCGAGGCGCACAGCGCCGTCAACATCGTGAACCCGGACCAGCTGCTGTTCACCGTGCAGGACGAGCGCGAGATCGGCGGCGAACTGTACGTGAACAAGGGCCGCGGCTATGTCGAGGCCGAGCAGCACCCGGTCGACCGCACCATGCCGGTGGATGTGGTGCGGGTGGACTCGATCTACAACCCGGTGCGGCGTGCGAACTTCACCGTGGCCGAGACGCGCGTGGGGCAGCGCACCGACTACGACCGGCTCACGCTCACCGTCGAGACCAACGGTACCATCTCCCCCGAAGACGCCGTCGCGTACGCGGCGGCGCTGGCACAGGAGCACTTCCGATTTTTCGTGGACTTCGGCAAGGTGCCGATGGTCGCGACTCCGCCCGCCGGGAACGGCGGCGCGGCCGCGGGCCGGCTGCGCGAAGTACTGGCCCGCTCGATCGACGACGTGGGGCTCTCGGTGCGCTCGGTCAACTCGCTCAAGAATTCCAACATCCGCACCCTGGGTGACCTGGTGCAGTATCGCGAGGATGACCTGCTCAAGGTGAAGAACGTGGGTGAGAAGGCGCTCGGCGAGATCGCAGAGCTGCTGCGCCGCGAAGGCCTCAATTTCGGGATGAAGTTCGAGGAGACCGACGAGGAGCTGAAGGTGCTGGATCCGGGCGCCGCCCCGCAGGCGCAGGCGAGCGAGGGAGACCTCGAGTAATGCGCCACCGCGCCAAGGGTCGCCAGCTCTCGCGCACCGCGAGCCATAAGAAAGCGTTGCTGGCGAACCTCGCGACGAGCCTGTTTCGACACGACCGGATCGTGACCACGGAGGCGAAGGCGAAGGAGCTCCGTCCGTATGCCGAGCGGCTCATCACGCTGGCGCGCCGTGGTGACCTCCACGCCCGTCGACTGGTGGAGCGGCGGCTCAAGGACCGTGACGTGACGCACAAGCTGTTCACGGACCTGGGGCCGCGCTTCGCGACGCGGCCGGGAGGCTACACCCGCATCGTCAAGCTGGGCCATCGCGCGGGCGACGGCGCCGACGTGGCTCGGATCGAACTGTTGGGTGAGTGACGGAGCGAGCGGGCGGGGCGGGCGGCGCGAACGGCAAGGGGGACCCTGGGTCCCCCTTTTCGTTAGGCTGCCTTGGTGACGCGGTTCGATTTGAGGCAGCGCGTGCAGACCCGCATCCGGCGGGTCGTGCCGTTCACCACCGCGCGCACGCGCTGCAAGTTGGGATACCAGCGCCGGTTCGTCTTATTGTTCGCGTGGCTGACGTTGTGCCCCGTGACGGGGCCCTTGCCACAGATCTCACACACTCGTGCCATGGGGCCTGCCCGACTTGAAGAATGAGCGCCACGAAGCGTAACCCCGCGCGTCCGGGCCGGGAAAAGCGGCCTAAAGCTACGCCGGCCGAGGGAGGCGGGCAACCCCGACGCACCGCCCTGATCACCGGCATCACGGGACAGGACGGTTCGTACCTCGCTGAGCTGCTCCTCGAGAAAGGCTACGATGTCGTGGGCGTCGTGCGACGCACGTCGCACGACTCCTACGAGCGGATCGGGCACCTCCTGGACCGCGTCCACGTCGTGCCCGCGGATCTGCTGGACCAGCATTCGCTCACGTCCGTGGTGCGGGACGCAAAGCCGGACGAGGTCTACAATCTGGCGGCCCAGAGCTTCGTTCCCACCTCGTGGGCGCAGCCGGTGCTGACGGGCGAGTTCACGGCGCTGGGCGTGACGCGTCTGCTCGAGGCCGTGCGCCTCGCGCACCCGACCGCGCGCGTCTACCAAGCGAGCTCGTCCGAGATGTTCGGCAAAGTCCAGGAGACACCGCAGCGGGAGACGACGCCCTTCTATCCGCGCTCGCCGTACGGCGTCGCGAAAGTGTACGGCCATTGGATCACCGTGAACTATCGCGAGTCGTATGGGCTCTACGCCGTCAGCGGCATCCTCTTCAACCACGAGTCGCCGCGCCGCGGGCTCGAGTTCGTCACACGCAAGGTGAGCCACGGCGTGGCCCGGATCGTGAAGGGCAAGGCGCGGGAGATCGAGCTCGGCAACCTCGAGGCTCGCCGCGACTGGGGGTTCGCGGGCGACTTCGTGGACGCCATGTGGCGCATGCTGCAGCCACCCCTCCCCGCGGATTACGTCGTGGGCACCGGCGAGACGCACTCGGTGCGCGAGCTGTGCGAGCTGGCGTTCTCGCATGCGGGGCTCGACTGGCAGGAGCACGTGAAGGTCGACCAGCGTTTCGTCCGGCCCGCGGAGGTCGACACGCTGCAGGCCGACCCGACCAAAGCCAAGCGCGAGCTTGGCTGGATGCCACAGACGAGCTTTGCGGAGCTGGTGCGCATGATGGTCGACGCGGACCTGGAGCGGATATCGTGAGAGTGCTCGTCACCGGCGCCGACGGCTTCGTGGGTCGCTGGCTGGTCCGCCGGCTACTCGCGGATGGGCGTGAGGTGTACGGCGCGGTGCGACCGGGCCAGAGCCCCGCACCGGCGCCGACGGCAGACCTGACGCCCGAGGAGCGCGACGCGGTGCGGTGGCTCCCCCTCGAGCTCGCGGACGCCGAATCGGTGCGCACGTGCGTCGACTTGCCCTACGATGCGGTGGCGCATCTCGCCGCCGTGTCATCCGGCAGCGACGCGACGCGCGATCCCGGATATGCCTGGAATGTCAACGCTGCCGGCACCGCCCGCATCGTCCACGTGCTCGGGCAGGCGAAACAGACTGGCCGTGCCGACCCGGTGGTCCTCGTGATCTCGACCGGAGAGGTGTACGGGGTCTGCGGGGAAGCGCGGCCGCGCCGCGAGACCGATCCCATCGCTCCGTCGTCACCGTACGCGGCGAGCAAGGCGGGCGAGGAGCTCGCGGCGCTCGAGGCGTGGCGTCGCACCGGCCTGCGGGTGGTGGTGGCGCGCGCCTTTGCCCACACCGGCCCCGGCCAGGACACGCGGTTCGTCGTGCCCGCGTTCGCCGAGCGACTGCGCGTCGCGAAGCGCGTCAACGCGCCGGTGGTCAAGGTGGGGAACCTGGAGCCGGTGCGGGAGTTCCTGCACGTGCGGGATGTGGTGGACGCCTACGTGCGGCTGCTCGAAACGGGGCAGGCAGGCGAGACCTACAACGTGGCCACGGGGGAGGGGATCTCGCTCGAGGACCTGTTGTACCGCCTGGCGGACCTGACTGGCGTCCATCCCATCGCCGAAGCGGACCCGGATCTGGTGCGCGGCGGGGACATCCCTCACCTGGTGGGCGACGCGACGAAGCTCCGCGCGGCCACCGGCTGGGCGCCGCGGTACACGCTCGACGACACCTTGCGGGACGTGCTCGATGCCCAAGCGGACTGACCTGCGCCGCATCTTGCTGCTGGGCTCGGGCCCGATCGTGATCGGGCAGGGCGCCGAGTTCGACTACTCCGGGACGCAGGCGGTGAAGGCGCTGAAAGAAGAGGGCTACACCGTGGTGCTGGTGAACTCGAACCCGGCCACCATCATGACGGACCCCGAGCTGGCGGACCGGACCTATGTCGAGCCCGTGACGCCCGAGTGGGTGCGCAAGGTGATCGAGCGGGAGCGGCCCGACGCGCTGCTCCCGACCATGGGCGGGCAGACGGCGCTCAACGTCGCCATGGCGCTCGCCCAGGACGGCACGCTCGAGCGCTACGGCGTGGAGCTGATCGGCGCGAATGCGCGGGCCATTGCGATGGCCGAGGACCGCGCGGAGTTCGCGGCGGCGATGCGCCGGATCGGGCTGGCGACGCCTCCGGGGCGCACCGTCGGATCCGTGGCGGATGCGCTGGTCGCGGCGGCGGAGACGGGGTTCCCTGCGATCCTCCGACCGTCGTACACGCTGGGCGGGACCGGGGGCGGCGTGGCCTACAACCGCTCCGAGTTCGAGGAGATGGTCGAGCGGGCGCTCGAGCTGTCGCCCGTGCACACGACGCTGATCGAGCGAAGCGTGCTCGGGTGGAAGGAATTCGAGCTGGAGGTGATGCGCGACCACCGGGATAACGTGGTGATCGTGTGCTCGATCGAGAACGTGGACCCGATGGGCGTGCACACCGGCGACTCGATCACCGTGGCGCCGGCGATGACCCTCACCGACCGCGAGTACCAGCGGATGCGCGACGCCGCGATCGCCATCATCCGTGAGATCGGCGTCGAGGCGGGCGGCTGCAACATCCAGTTCGCCGTCAATCCCGCGGACGGCGAGATACTCGTGATCGAGATGAACCCGCGCGTGTCGCGCTCCTCGGCGCTCGCCTCCAAGGCGACCGGCTTCCCCATCGCCCGCATCGGCACCAAGCTCGCCGTCGGCTACACGCTCGACGAGCTGCCGAACGACATCACGAAGACGACGCCGGCGTCGTTCGAGCCCGTGCTCGACTACGTCGTGGTGAAGGTGCCGCGGTTCGCCTTCGAGAAGTTCCCCACGGCGGACTTTCGCCTCACGACGCAGATGAAGTCGGTGGGCGAAGCGATGGCGATCGGGCGCACCTTCAAGGAGGCGTTCCAGAAGGGGCTCCGCGCCCTGGAGATCGGACGGCCGGGGTGGGTCGTCGGCCCGACCCTGGCGGACGACCGACTGACGAGCGACAGCCCGGAAGACCTGCGCGTCGCCCTGCGCACGGCCACACCCGAGCGGGTCTTCCAGATCAAGCGCGCCCTGCTGGCGGGGGTCTCGGTCGACGACATCGCGGGCGCGTCGGGGATCGATCCCTGGTTCCTGTATCAGATGGACGAGCTGATCGTGGCGGAGCGCTGGTTCGCCGCCCTGCCGGAGGCGGGCGCCGCCGAGCTGCGCCGCATGAAGCGGCTCGGCTTCTCGGACCACCAGCTGGCCGCCCTGCGCGGGACCACGGAAACCGCCGTGCGCGAGACGCGCTGGCGGCTCGGCGTGCACCCCGCGTACAAGACCGTCGACACCTGCGCCGGCGAGTTTCCGTCCGCGACGCCGTACCTCTACGGTTCGTACGACACCGAAAACGAATCGGCCTCCTTGGGCGCACGGGGGATCGTGATCCTCGGGAGCGGGCCCAACCGCATCGGGCAAGGCGTGGAGTTCGACTACTGCTGCGTGCGCGCGGGGCTCGCGTTCCGGGAGCTCGGCTTCAAGACCATCATGATCAACTCGAATCCCGAGACGGTGTCGACCGACTTCGACATCTCGGACAAGCTGTACTTCGAGCCGCTCACACTCGAGGACGTGCTGGAGATCGTGCGCTGGGAGCAGCCCAAGGGCGTCGTCGTCCAGCTCGGCGGGCAGACGCCGCTCCGGCTGACCAAACCCCTCGAGGCGGCGGCGATCCCGATCCTCGGAACCTCACCCGATTCCATCGACATCGCGGAGGATCGCGAGCGCTTCGAAGCGCTGGCCGATCGGTTGGGTGTGACCCAGCCGGCGAACGGCACGGCACGCTCTGTGGAAGACGCGGTGAAGGTGGCCGGGCGGATCGGCTTCCCGGTGCTGGTGCGCCCTTCCTACGTGCTCGGGGGCCGCGCCATGGAGATCGTGTACGACCAGGGCTCGCTCCGCGCCTACTTCGAGAAGGCGGTGCGCGTCGCGCCGGAGCATCCGGTGCTGATCGACCGGTTCCTCGAGGACGCGTTCGAAGGCGACGTGGACGCCTTGGCGGACGGGACGCGCTGCGTCATCGGCGGGGTCATGCAGCACATCGAAGACGCCGGGGTGCATTCGGGGGACTCGGCGTGCGTGCTGCCACCCTATCTGATCGGGGATCGGCAGGTGGACGAGATGCGTCGCTACACCAAGGCGTTCGCCAAAGCGCTCGGCGTCGTCGGGCTGATCAACGTCCAGTATGCCATCAAGGACGGCGTCGTATACGTGCTGGAGGTCAATCCGCGGGCGTCCCGGACCGTGCCGTTCGTGAGCAAGGCGACCGGGGTGTCCCTCGCCAAGCTCGCGGCCGCGGTCATGGTGGGGCACACCCTGGACGAACTGGGCATTCCCGATGACCTTCCGCTCCCCGGGGTGGCGGTGAAGGAGGCGGTCTTCCCCTTCACCAAGCTGCCCGGTGTCGATACCATCCTGGGCCCGGAAATGCGCTCGACCGGGGAGGTCATGGGCCTGGCCGACAGTTTCGGGATGGCGTTCGCGAAGGCCCAAATCGCCGCCGACGGGAGCCTGCCGCTCTCGGGCGCGATTTTCGTGACGGTGAACGACTCGGACAAGCCGACCGTGCTGCCGATTGTGCGGCGGTTCCACGAGATGGGGTTCCGCATCGCGGCCACCGACGGCACGGCGCGGTACCTGCGCACCCGCGGCGTGCCGGCCGAGCGCGTCGCCAAGGTGCACGAGGGGCGGCCGAATGCGATCGACTTGATCGTAGCGGGCGACGTGCAGTTGCTCATCAACACGCCCCTGGGAAAGTTCACGCAGGCGGACGATTACGCGATCCGGCGCGCGGCGCTGATGCACCGGGTGCCGTACACGACGACGATGTCGGCGGCGAGCGCCGCCTGCGACGCGATCATCGCTCTACGCAGCCGAACGGGCAGCGTGAGGAGTCTCCAAGAATGGCACGAAAGAACGACCGTCGAAAACCAGCCGCCGGCAGCCGCAAGGGCGCCGACGCCAAGCCCAGCGCCAACCGTTCGGCGATAGCGAAGCCGCCGGCCAAACCGGCGGGGAAGGCCGGCAAGGCTGCCGTCAAGCCGCCGGCACCGCCCCCGCCTGGCCCCAAAGTCAAATTTCGCGGCCGGGTGCTCGAGAACGAGCCGCTGGCGCGCTACACCACGTACCGGCTGGGCGGGCCGGCGCGCTACGTCGTCTTGCCCGCCGACGTCGACGACGTCGCCAAAGGGCTGGAGCTCGCGCAAGACCGCGGACTCCCGTGGATCGCGCTCGGCCTGGGCTCGAACGTGCTGGTGAAGGACACCGGCTTCCCCGGCGTCGTGATCCGCATCGGCAAGGGGCTCGACCGCTTCGAGATGAAGGGGGCGACGGCGATCGTGGGCGCGGGGCTGGCGACGCCACTGCTCGCGCGCCGCACGGCGGAGGCGGGGTTCGCGGGGGTAGAGCGCTTCATCGGGATTCCGGGCACGGTCGGCGGCGGCGTGTTCATGAACGCCGGCGCGCACGGAGCGGAGTTCGCGGAAGTGCTCACCGAAGCCACCGTCATGGACGTAAAAGGGAAGATCCGGCCGGTGTCACGCAAGCAGATCTCGTTCAAGTACCGCGCCTCGAATCTTGGCACCGTCATCGTGCTCGAAGCGAAGCTGGCCCTGATCGAGGAGCCGCCCGCGAAGCTCAAGGAGTTGCAGGCCCGCTTGCTGCGGTGGCGCAAGGCGGGGACGCCGTTCGATCAACCGTGCGCCGGCTCGGTGTTCAAGAATCCCGGCGGCCCCCGCACGGCCGGCGTGTTGATCGACGAGTGCGGCCTCAAGGGCTTCACGATCGGCGGTGCCCAGGTCTCGTCCCTGCACGCGAACTATATCGTCAACACCGGTAACGCCACGGCGAGTGACGTGTTGAAGGTCATCGAGCACGTGCGCAAGGCGGTCGCCAAGAAGGCCGGCGTCGAGCTGGAGCTTGAGGTCAAGGTGATCGGGACCTAGATGGCGGAATTCTTCGTCCACGAATCGAGCTACGTCGACTCCGGGGCGCAAGTCGGCCGTGGCACGAAGATTTGGCATTTCTGCCACGTGATGCCCGGCGCGGCGATCGGCGAGCGCTGCAGCCTGGGCCAGAACGTGGTGGTGATGCCCGGCACGCAGATCGGCAACAACGTCAAGATTCAGAACAACGTGTCGATCTACGAAGGCGTCACGCTCGAAGACGATGTATTTTGCGGACCGTCCTGCGTGTTCACGAACGTCATGAACCCCCGCAGTCACGTCCCGCGCAAGCACGAGTTTCGTCGCACGCTCGTCAAGCGGGGCTCATCGATCGGCGCGAACGCGACGATCGTGTGCGGGGTCACGCTCGGTGAGTATGCGTTCATCGGCGCGGGGGCCGTCGTCACATCCGATGTCCCGGCGTACGCGCTCATGGTGGGCGTGCCGGCGCGCCGGGTCGGATGGATGTGCCAGTGCGGTGAGCGATTGCTGGTGACCGGGGGCACGGCGGCGTGTGCCGTGTGCGGCGCCGCCTACCAGGAGTCGAACGGCAGCGTGCGTCCGCTTGCCCAACCCCGCCGCGTCGGATGAGTTGTCGCGCTGCTTCGGGGTGCTGACACCGTGAACGTGCCGCTCCTGGACCTCGTGGCGCAGTACCGCGCCGTCAAAGACGAGGTTCTCCCCGCGATCCACGCGGTCATCGAGTCGCAGCAGTTCGTGATGGGTCCTCCGGTCTCGCAGCTCGAGACCGCCGTGGCCCGGCTCGCCCGCGCGCAGCACGGCATCGCGTGCGCCAGCGGGACGGATGCGTTGCTCCTGCCCCTCAAGGCGTTGACGCTCCAACCCGGCGACGAGGTCGTCACGACGCCGTTCACCTTTTTCGCGACCGCCGGGACGATCCACAACGCCGGCGGGACCCCCGTATTCGTGGACATCGAGCCGGGGACGTTCAACATCGATCCCCGAGCGGTCGAAGCCGCGATCACGCCGCGCACCCGGGCCATCCTGCCGGTGCATCTGTACGGCCAGATGGCCGCCATGGAGCGGCTGCTCGCTCTGGCGACCGCCCGCAGTCTGCCGATCCTGGAGGATGCGGCACAGGCGATCGGGGCCCGCCGCCGGATCGGCGGGGAGTGGCGGATGGCGGGCGAGCTCGGGTGGGCCACCGGGTTCTCCTTCTTTCCGAGCAAGAACCTCGGCGCCTGGGGCGACGGGGGGATGATGGTCACGTCGCACGACGCCCTCGCCGAGCGACTGCGCAAGCTTCGGCTCCACGGCGGTGCGAAGCAGTACTACCACGACGAGGTCGGCACCAACTCGCGCCTCGACTCACTCCAGGCCGCCGTGCTCCTCGCGAAGCTCCCGCACCTCGCGTCGTGGTCCGCCAAACGGCGGGAGCACGCGACGTACTACAGCGCCGGACTCGCCGACCTCCCTGCGGTTCGGGCGCCGGTGGTGGACCCGGCGAACGAGCACATCTTTCATCAATACACCCTGCGCGTCGAGCGCCGCGACGAGCTCCAGGCGCACCTCAAGCGCCAGGGCATCGGGAGCGCGATCTACTATCCCGTGCCGCTCCACCTGCAGGCGTGCTTTGGTCACCTGGGCTACCAGCCGGGGCAGCTGCCCGAGTCGGAGCAGGCGTGCCGCGAGGTGCTGTCGCTCCCCGTGTACCCGGAGCTGACCCGCGCGCAGCTCGATTGCGTGATGGAGACGATCCGCGGATTCTACCGGTGAGCCGGCTCAAGCTCGGCGTGGTCGGCGCGGGGACGTGGGGCAGGAACCACGTCCGTACCGCCGCCAGTCTCGCGGACGCGGAGCTGGCGGCGGTGTGCGACACCGACGCCCAGGTGCGCGGGCGGCTCCAGCGCCAGTACCCGGGGGCGCACGTCACGGGCGACCTGGCCGACCTGTTGGCCCGGGTGGACGCCGTGGTGATCGCGTCGCCCGCGGCGACGCATGCCCGGATCGCCTTGCAGTGCGTCGAGGCGGGCAAGCCGTGTCTGGTGGAGAAGCCGTTCGCCCTGAGCACCCGCGACGCCGAGGCGGTTGCTCGGGCGGGTTCCGGGCGGGGCGTCCCCGTCCTCGCCGGTCATCTGCTCGTGTTTCACCCGGCGGTGGAGCGGCTGCGGAGCCTGGTCCAGGAGGGGGAGCTCGGCCGGATCTACTATCTGTACGGCCTGCGAGTCAACCTGGGGCAGGTGCGCGCCGATGAGAACGCTCTCTGGAGCTTCGGCCCGCACGACGTCTCGGTGGCACTGTACTTGCTTGGGGAGGCACCCGTGCGTGTGGCGGCGCACGGCAAGAGCTATCTCCAGCCGAAGGTGGAGGACGTCGTGTTCCTGACGATGGAGTTCGGGAGCGGCGTGCTCACGCATGTGCAGTTGTCGTGGCTCGATCCGCACAAGGAACGGAAACTCACGGTGGTGGGGGCGAAGAAAATGGTGGTGTTCGACGACATGGAAGCGCGCGAGAAGCTACGGATCTACGACAAGGGCGTGGAGCGGCCGCCGGAGTACGGATCGTACGGCGAAGCGTTGTCCATCCGGGAGGGAGACATCTTCATTCCGAAAATTCCGAACGTCGAGCCGCTCGCCGCCGAGCTCGGCCACTTCGTACGCGTGGCGCGCGGTGCGGAGCCGCCGCGGGCCAGCGCGCAGGACGGCGTGGGCGTCGTCCGGGTGCTGGAAGCCGCCACGCGGTCCCTCGCGGCCGGCGGGGCTCCGGTCACCCTATGAGCGCCGCCCAGTCGTCCGCCGACGCCCTGGTGGCCAAGGCCCAGGATCGCTCGGCGTTGATCGGTATCGTCGGCCTGGGCTACGTGGGCCTGCCGCTGGCCATGGAGTTCGGGCGCGCGGGCTTCCGCGTGCTGGGGTTCGACGTGAGCAAGTCCGTCGTGGAGACCCTGAACCAGGGGCGCTCCCATGTCAAGGATGTGCCGAGCGCGGACGTCGCCGGATTCGCCCAGGCCGGCACGTTCACCGCCACGACGGACCTGGGCCGGCTCGGCGAGCCGGACATCGTGTCGATCTGCGTGCCCACGCCGCTCTCGAAGACGAAGGATCCCGACGTGAGCTATGTGCTCGCGGCGACGAACGCCGTCAAGCGGACCCTGCGGCGCGGCCAGCTCATCATCCTCGAATCCACGACGTACCCCGGCACGACGCGCGAGCTCATGTTGCCGGCGCTCGTGGGGACGGGGCTCACGGTCGGGGAGGACTTCTTCCTGGCGTTTTCGCCCGAGCGTGTGGATCCCGGCAACCCGAAGTGGAACACGCACAACACGCCCAAGGTGGTGGGCGGGATCACGGCGGCCTGCCGGCGCGTGGCGCTGGCGGTGTACGAGCCGGCCATCGAGACGCTCGTACCGGTGTCGTCCACCGAGGCGGCCGAGCTGGTCAAGATCCTGGAGAACACGTTTCGCAGCGTGAATATCGGGCTCGTCAACGAGATGGCGATCGTGTGCGACAAGCTCGGGGTCGACGTGTGGGAAGTGATCGAAGCCGCGGCGACGAAGCCGTTCGGCTTCATGAAGTTCATGCCGGGGCCGGGCGTCGGCGGCCACTGTATCCCGCTCGATCCGCACTACCTCGCGTGGAAGATGCGCACGCTGAATTACCGTACCCGCTTCATCGAGCTGGCGGGCGAGATCAACGCGGAGATGCCGGAGTACTGGGTGGGGCGCGTCGTCGATCGCCTCAACGAGCAGGGGCGGGCGGCCCGGGCCAGCAAGGTCCTGGTGGTGGGTGTCGCGTACAAGAAGGACATCGACGACATCCGTGAAAGCCCGGCGCTCGACGTGATCCGATTGCTGCAACGCCGCGGCGCCGCGGTCTCGTATCACGACCCCCACGTCCGTCGGCTCAAGGACGAGGGCATCGACCTGGCATCGGTGCCGCTCACCTCCGAGACGCTCGCGGCCGCCGATTGCGTAGTGATCGTGACGGACCACTCGGACATCGACTATGCGCTCGTGGAGCGCTGCGGACGCCTCATCGTCGACACGCGGAACGCGTTGGCGAGGGTGCGGCGCTCGAAGGAGGCACGGTGAAGGTCGCCGTCGTGGGCACGGGGTACGTCGGCCTGGTCGCGGGGGCGTGCCTGGCCGAAACGGGCAACGATGTGTTGTGCGCGGATCTGGACGCCGGCAAGATCGACCAGCTCCGGCAAAATCGCCTCCCGATTCACGAACCGGGGCTCGAGCCGCTGGTCGTGCGCAACCAGCGCGACGGGCGCCTGCAGTTCACGACCGACGTCGGCGACGCGGTGGAACGCTCGGACGTGATTTTCATCGCGGTCGGCACACCGGCCGGGGAGGACGGATCGGCCGACCTGCAGCACGTGCTGGACGTGGCGCGCACGATCGGGCGTCACATGAACCGGTCCAAGCTGGTGGTCAACAAGAGCACCGTTCCGGTCGGCACGGCGGAGCGGGTGCGCGCCGAGATCGCCAAGCATACCACGACCGCGTTTCACGTCTGCGCCAATCCCGAGTTCCTCAAAGAAGGCGCGGCGGTCGAAGACTTCATGAAGCCGGACCGCGTCGTCATCGGCGTGGATTCCGCGGAGGCGGCGGAGATCATCGGCCAGCTGTACGCGCCGTTCGTGCGGACGGGGAATCCGCTCATCTTCATGGACCCGCCGTCGGCGGAGATGACCAAGTATGCGGCCAACGCGATGCTGGCGACGCGCATCTCCTTCATGAACCAGATCGCTCGGCTGTGCGACGCGGTCGGCGCCGACGTCACGCTCGTGCGCAAGGGGATCGGGACGGACCGGCGCATCGGGCCGGCGTTCCTGTTCCCGGGGCCCGGGTACGGGGGATCGTGCTTTCCCAAGGACGTGAAGGCGCTGATACGGACCGGGCATGACCGGGGCGTCCAGCTGGACATCTTGGACGCGGTCGAGGCGGCGAACGAGCGACAGAAGCGCGTGCTGTTCGAGAAGCTCGAGAGGCATCTCGGGCGCGAGCTGCGCGGCGCCACCGTCGGCGTCTGGGGGCTCGCGTTCAAGGCGGAAACCGACGACGTGCGCGAGAGCCCGGCCCTTGTGCTGGTGGAGCAGCTGCTCGCGGCCGGCGCGCGCGTCCGCGTGCACGACCCCGAGGCGCTCGCGTCCGCGCGCCGGCACTTGGGGGACCGCGTGACCTACGCCGCGAATGCCTACGATGCCGTGGAGGGCGCGGCCGCGCTCGCCATCGTCACCGAATGGCTCGAGTATCGCAACCCCGACTTCGAGCGGATCAAACGGGCCCTGTCTCGGTCCTTGATCGTGGATGGCCGCAATCTGTACGACCCGCAGCGGATGGCCCGTCTCGGGTTCACCTACGAGAGCATCGGGCGCCCCGTGCCATGCGCATCCTCGTAACCGGCGCGGCCGGCTTCCTCGGCTCACACCTGTGCGACCGCTTGCTCGCCCTGGGCCACCGGGTGGTCGGGATGGACAACTTCATCACCGGGAGCCGGCCGAACCTCGACCACCTGAAGAGCCACCTCAACTTTCAGCTGATCCTGCACGACGTCGCCAACTTCATCGAGGTGGAGGGGCCACTCGAAGGCGTGCTCCACTTTGCGAGCCCGGCGAGCCCCGTCGACTACCTGGAATTGCCCATCCAGACCCTCAAGGTGGGATCGCTCGGCACCCACAAGGCCCTCGGCCTCGCGAAGGCCAAGGGTGCGCGATTTCTGCTCGCGTCGACGTCGGAAGTGTACGGCGATCCTCTGGTGCATCCTCAGCCGGAGAGCTACTGGGGCAATGTGAACCCGGTGGGGCCCCGTGGCGTATATGACGAGGCCAAGCGCTTCGCGGAAGCCATCACGATGGCCTATCATCGCTTCCACCAGCTCGACACCCGGATCGTCCGTATCTTCAATACCTATGGCCCCCGCATGCGACCCCACGACGGTCGCGTGGTCTCGAACTTCATCGTGCAGGCGCTGAAGGGTGAGCCCCTCACCGTGTACGGCGATGGCGCCCAAACGCGCTCGTTCTGCTACGTGGACGACCTCGTCGAGGGCATCGTCCGGCTGTTCGAGCGCGGCGGTCCCGACCCGACGAACATCGGAAATCCCAACGAATTCACCGTCCGCCAGCTGGCCGAGCTGGTGCTGCGCCTCACCGGTAGCCGCAGCCGCATCGTGGAGCAACCGCTGCCCACCGACGACCCCAAGGTCCGCCAACCCGACATTCAGCGTGCCCGCGAGACACTCGGCTGGGAGCCGAAGATCTCGCTCGAAGACGGGTTGCGCCGCACCATCGAGTATTTCCGCCGGCTCGTGGCGTGACCGCCCGCGTCCTCGTGACGGGCGCCGCGGGATTCATCGGCTCGCACGTGTGTGAGGCGCTCCTGGCCCGGGGCGACGAGGTGGTGGGCGTCGACAACTTCGATGCGTTCTACGCTCGCGCCGTCAAAGAACGGAACCTGGAGGAGGCGCGGCGGACGGCGGGGTTCCGCTTCGTCGAGGCCGACATCGTGCGGCACGCGCTGCCGCTCGACGGCGTGTCTGTGGTGTTGCACCTGGGGGCGCGTCCCGGAGTGCGTCCGTCGCTCGAAGACCCCGCCGCCTACAGCGAGACCAACGTCACCGGCACGGTGCGCGTGCTCGAGGCCGCGCGGCGGGCCGGCATCCGACGGATCGTGTTCGGTTCGTCTTCGTCGGTGTACGGCGACGCGACCCCGGCGCCGTTCGCCGAGGACACGGCAGCCGCTTGGCCGATCTCGCCCTACGCCGCCAGTAAGCGTGCCGGGGAGCTGATGGCCCAGGCCTTCGCGCACCTGTACGGCCTGCAGATCGCGTGTCTGCGCTTCTTCACGGTATACGGGCCGCGCCAGCGACCCGACCTCGCCATCCATCGCTTCACGCGCCTGATCGCGGAGGGGCGGCCGGTCCGGATGCACGGCGACGGGTCGAGTGAGCGCGACTATACCTATATTACGGACTGCGTCGGCGGGGTCCTCGCTGCCGTGGACTGGACCGCCCGACCGCGCGAGGCCGGGGTAGCCGAGCCGATCAACATCGGCGGCGGGGCGCGGGTAAGGCTCGACCGGTTGATCGACCTGATCGGGCGAACTCTCAAGCGCGAGGTACGCATCGAGCGCGACACCGACCAACCGGGAGACGTGCGGCTCACGGCGGCCGACCTGCGCCGCGCCGAGCGCGAGCTCGGGTACCGGCCCACCGTCGGGATCGAGGAGGGCATTCGGCAGTTCGTCCGCTGGTACGAGGCGACCCATGGACGTCAGTCCTGAGCATCTCGTCGAGCAGGCCCAGGAGCGGTTTCAGCTGCAGGACTACTACGGGGCGATCCACCTGCTCGAGGAGGTCGTGGCGAGCGGCCGCGCGTTCGCCGACGCCCACCACCTGCTCGGCCTGTCATACTCGCTCGCGGGCCAGTCCGAGCCAGCATTGGCCCAACTCGACCGCGCGCTCGTCCTGAACCCCCAGTACGTCGAGGCGCTGGTGCACCGCGCCATCGTCTTGAACGAGCTGGGCCGGGAAGCGGAGGCGGATGTGGCGTTCCGTCGGGCCGCGCAGGTCGGGGGCGAGGCGCGCCAGGGGTTCCCGGCGCACGTGGCGGCCAAGCTGGCCAACCAGCACGCCGCTTTAGGCAACGCCTACCTCGAGGTGGGCGGCCTGGCGCATGCGATCGACCAGTACCACGCGGCACTCGCCCTCGGACCCGCGTTTCACGACTTGCGGTATAAGCTGGGGCGCATGCTGCTCGAGGCGGGACGCGCACTCGACGCGCGCGAGCACTTCGATATCATTGTCCGGGCGCGTCCGACGTATCTCGACGCCGCGGCCATGCTCGGCCTCGCCTGTTATCTGGCCGGGGACGGGTTGGCGGCGAAGGCCGTATGGGAGGAGTGCCGCGAACGCCGGCCGGAGGACCCACGGGTGGAGGCGTATCTCGCCATGCTGGCTCGCAACGACCAGAGCGCATCAGCGGTCGGGTCCGCCGCGGCATCATCCGTGGCGGACGCTCCGCCCACCCCGCCGGGATCCGGGCGGCGGGGCGGGGGCGGGGGCGGAGGCCGGAAGAAAAAGTCGTGAGACCCGTGCTGCTCGTGGGCGTCGTGCTGGGGCTCGCGTGCCAGCCGAGCGCTGCCGATCATGAGGAGTTGGGCGACCGCGCCTACGCGGCGGGCGCCTACCGCGATGCGCTCGCCGAGTACCAGCTCGGCCTGAAGGTGCACGCCGGCAGTGCTGATCTCAACGCCAAGGCGGGCGCTGCGGCGTTGCATGTCGGCGACTACGCGACGGCGGTGGACGCCTACGTGGCGCTCGGGGAGGATGACCGCTCCCGCGCCGCCGAAGCCGCGGACGGGCTCGAGCGGGCGGCTCGCGCCGCGTTGGCGGCGAACCAGCGGAGCGATGCCGCGAAGGGGCTCGCGGGACTCCGGGCGGTGGCTCCGGGCCGGCCGCTCGGCCGCTACGCCCGGCTCGCCGCGCTGGACGCGGCTGATCGCGGCGACACCGCGGGAGCGATGGCGCTGCTGCCGGGGGCTGCGGCGGCCGCCGGGGACGCGCGCATGGCGGACTCGCTCCTGTTCGTCTACGGCATGGCCGCCGTGCGGGCGCGCGACTGCGTGACCGCGGTGCCGGTGTTCGAGGGCGTCATCCGACGGCAACGCGAGCCTGCGGTCGCGGACGGCGCCCGCGAGGGCTTGGGGCTGTGCTCGCTGGTCCAGGGCCAGCGGCTGCTCGACAGTGGCAAGCCCACCGAGGCAGAGGATTGGTTCCGGCGCGCCACCGCGCCCGGGGCCCCGGCGGACGTGGTCCGGGGCGCGTTTCTCGGCCTCGGCGACGTGAAGCTCGCGCAGGGTGACGTGGTCGCGGCGCTGGAGAATTACCAGCAGGCACTGGTCGGAGGCGCGCCCGGCGACACGATCATGCAGCGCGCCCAGGAGAAGATCAACGCGCTGGGCAAGGCGGAAGCGCCGTCGCCGCCACAACAACCGTGAGGACGATGCGTCGCGTGCTGCTGATCGCGGGGTTTGCCGTCGCCGCTTGCCACCATGGCGCGCGCGTGGCTCCCGCACCGGATCCCGTGGTCGAGCTGGCGCGCGCGCGCGCGCAGTTCCGGCGCGGCGACTTCGGCAAGGCGCTGCTCTCGTTCCGCCGTCTCACGTACCAGCTCACTGCGACTCACCCCGAGATGGTCGAGGTGCAGTATCACCTGGCCGAGTGCCTGTTCCAGACGGGTGACCGCGTGCAGGCGGCCCATGACTTCCGCCAGGTCGCCGACCAGTACCCGGCGAGCGAGTTCGCGCCCGTGGCGCTGCTGCGCGCGGGCGACGCGAACCTGCGGCTGTGGCGGGACCCGGAGCTCGATCCGTCCTACGGCCAAACCGCGCTGGCGATCTATCAGGAGCTCGCCGGGCGCTATCCTGGGACCGAGGCGGCGGCCCGGGCGCAGGCGCACGTGCAGCAGCTGCGGGAGTGGTTCTCTCAGAAGGACTACAAGAACGGGATGTTCTACTTCCGGCGACGCGCCTACGACTCCGGCATCATCTACTTCAAGGACGTGATCGCGACGTATCCAGGGACGGCGCGCGTCCCGGACGCGCTGATGCGCCTGGTGGACAGCTACCGCGTCATCGGCTACGCGGACGAGCTGAAGGAAACGTGCGCCCACCTGCGGCGCTTCTTCCCGCAGACCGCAGGGCTCGACAGGTCCTGCCCGGCCGACTCGAGCAGCGCCACGCCGTCCTGACCTCCCGTGGAGGCCCTGTTCGGCGGCTCGTTCGATCCCGTGCACGTCGGGCACCTGGTCGCCGCGGACGCGGCGGGGGAGGCCCTGGGGGCGACGGTGCGGTTCCTTCCGGCGCGCGAGCAGCCCTTCAAGCGAGCGGCGCACGGGGCAAGCCCCGAGCAGCGGGCCGAGATGCTCGACCTCGCGGTCGCGGGAAATCCGCGGCTCGGCGTCGAGCGGATCGAGCTCACCCTGCCGGCGCCGTCGTACACGGTTCGCACCCTGCGCGCGCTCGCCGCTCGGGAGCCGGGGAACCGGTTCGCGTTACTGCTGGGGGCGGATGCCGCGCGGGAGCTCGAGGCGTGGTACGAGGTCGAGGCGTTGTCCGCGCTCGTCGACGTGGTGGTCTTCGCCCGACCGGGAGCGACGCTCACGCGACACCCCGCCATTCGCCGGGTCGTCGAGGTGCCGGCCGTGGACCTGTCGGCCACGATGATCCGGGAGCGGGTACGGCAGGGCCGGTCCATCCGCTATCTGGTGCCCGACGCGGTGCGCGACTACATCGCCGCGCGGGGGCTGTATCGCGAATAGAGGGTTGATGCTCAAGAGTTGGATCACCAAGATCGTGGGGACCCGGTTTCAGCGGGAGCAGAAGCGGATCCGCCCCATCGTGGACGCGATTCACCGTCACGAGGCGCGGCTCAAAGACCTGTCCCAAGCGGAGCTGCAGAGCCAGACGCCCAAGCTGCGCGGCCTCATCGCGGAGCGCACGGGCCCGCTGGCGCTGGAGGTGGAGCGCCTGAAGCGGGCGAAGCACGACTGCCCCGACGCCGAGGAGCGCCGAGCGCTCAGCGAGCAGCTCTCCCGGGCGGAGGCGGCCTACGTGACGGCCTTGCAGGCGGTGCTGAACGACGTACGGCCCGAGGCGTTCGCGACGGTGCGCGAGGCGTGCCGCCGGCTGGTGGGGAGCGACGTCGTGGTGACGGGCCACGCGCTCACATGGGACATGGTGCCATACGACGTACAGCTCATCGGGGGCGTCGTGCTGCATCAGGGGAAGATCGCCGAGATGGCGACGGGCGAGGGGAAGACGCTCGTGGCGACGCTGCCGCTGTATCTGAACGCGCTCGCGGGCCGCGGTGCCCACCTCGTCACCGTCAACAACTACCTCGCCCGCCGCGACTCCCAGTGGATGGGTCATCTGTTTACGTGGCTCGGCCTCACGGTCGGCTGCATCGACGACACCGAGCCGTCGAGCCCCGAGCGCCGGGCGGCCTATCTCTGCGACATCACCTACGGCACGAACAACGAGTTCGGCTTCGACTACCTGCGCGACAACATGGTCTTCACGCTGGACCAGCGCGTGCAGCGAGGCCACGCGTTCGCGATCATCGACGAGGTGGACTCGATCCTGATCGACGAGGCCCGCACGCCGCTGATCATCTCCGGCCCGGTCGGCAGCGAGTCGGACGAAAAGTACGCCCAGTTCAACACCCAGGTCGTGCAGCTCGTGCGCAAGCAGACCGCCGTGGTGAACGACCTCATTGCCAAGGCCGAGCCCCTGGTCGCCGACGAGAAGACCGCCTACGACGGCGCGGTGCTGCTGTACCAGGCGCAGCTCGGGACGCCCAAGAACAAGAAGCTCCTGAAGCTGCTGCAGGAGCCGGGAGTGAAGACGCTGGTCCAGCGCGTGGAGCTCGACGCGCTCGCGGACCGCAAGCTCCCCGCGCGTGAGCAGAAAATGCGGCACCTCGAGGACCAGCTGTACTTCGTGCTGGACGAGCGTGGCCATTCCGTGCACCTCACGGAGCAGGGCGTGGAAACGATGTCGCCGCAGGATCCGAACCTGTTCGTGGTCCCGGATATCTCGCACGCGGTGCACGACATCGAGCGCGACGAGACCCTGTCTCCCAAGGAAAAGATCGAGCGCCGCCGCCAGGTCGAGGCCGAATACGCCCTGAAAAGCGAGACCCTGCACATCATCCACAAACTGTTGCAAGCGCACGCGCTGTACGAGAAAGACGTGGACTACGTCGTCCAGGATGGGAAGGTCCTGATCGTCGACGAGTTCACCGGGCGACTGATGCATGGGCGACGCTGGTCGGAAGGCCTGCACCAGGCCGTGGAGGCGAAGGAAGGCGTCGCGGTGCAGGAGGAGACCCAGACCCTCGCGACCATCACCATCCAGAACTACTTCCGGATGTACGACAAGCTCGCCGGGATGACGGGCACCGCGGAGACGGAAGAGACGGAGTTCTTCCAGATCTACGGTCTCGAGGTCGTCGTCATTCCGACCAACCGGCCGGTGCGACGCATCGACAAGCACGACCTCATCTACAAGACGCGACGCGAGAAATACAACGCGATCCTCGACGAGGTGGAACGGCAGCACGGGCGCGGCCTGCCCGTGCTCGTGGGTACCGTCAACGTGGACGTCTCGGAGACGCTCTCACGCATGCTCAAGCGGCGCGGCTTCCGCCACGAGGTGCTGAACGCCAAGTACCACCAGCGCGAAGCGGAGATCGTGGCCCAGGCGGGCCAGCCGGGTGCCATCACCATCGCGACCAACATGGCCGGCCGCGGCACCGACATCAAACTCGGCCCCGGGGTGAAGAAGTGTCAGGTCTGCGGGATCACTGCGCACCAGGCCCCGTTCGGCCAACAGATCGAGCGGCCCGACCTCGCCGCGGAGGAGATCAAGCGGCTGGCCTGCAACGACGATCCACCCTGCGGTCTCGTGATCGTCGGCACCGAGCGGCACGAAGCCCGGCGCATCGACCGCCAGCTGCGCGGCCGCTCCGGCCGCCAGGGCGATCCGGGCCAAACCGTGTTCTTCCTGTCGCTCGAAGACGACCTGATGCGCCTGTTTGGGTCGGACCGCATTGCCCGCTGGATGGACCGCACCGGCGCGGAAGAGAACGAGGTGATCACTCATCCGTGGGTGACGGGCGCGATCGGGCAGGCGCAGAAGCGCGTCGAATTGCAGAACTTCCAGGCGCGGAAAAAGCTGCTCGAATACGACGACGTGATGAACCAGCAGCGCGAAGTCATCTACTCGCTGCGCCTGTTCGCGCTCGAGGGTGGGGAGGAGCTCAGGGCCGAGGCCCTGCGCATGGTCGAGCAGGCGGTCGAAGCGCTCGCCGACGAACTGATCGGCGACGCGAAGGATGCCTACCAGTGGGATCGCGCCCTGATGGAGACCGAGTTCCTGCTCAAGTTCTTGATCACCATCCCCGGGCTGACCGACCCCGCGAAGATCCGGAGTCGCGACGATCTCGTGAGCGCCGCGCGGCAGGCCGGGCGCGAGGCCTTCCAGGCCAAGCTCGACTACTTCAAGGAGGTCGAAGGCAAGGTCGGAGCCGTCAATCTGGGCGGACAGGCGCTGTCGCACATCGTGCTGACCGTGATCGACGAGAAGTGGAAGGATCACTTGTACGATCTCGATCAGCTGCGCGCGGCCATCATCTACCGGCAGTGGGGCCAGAAGGACCCGCTGGTCGAGTACAAGTCGGAAGCCTATGAGATGTTCGTGGGCCTCATGAAGGACGTCTACTTCACGCTGACCGAGCGCTGGCTCAAACTGCAGATCGAGATCGGGCCGCCGCGGGCGCCCGGGCGCACCACCGGCCCCGCGGGCGGGCTCCCCGCCCGGCGTTCGACGCCGATGGTGGCGACCAAACCCGCCGCCGATGGCCTCGTCAGCGGCGGGACGGCGGTGGCATCCGCGACCGCCGGCGGCCTCCCCCCCCCGCCGGCTGCGGCCGCGAATGCCTACGCGGGCGTCGGCCGCAACGATCCGTGCCCCTGCGGCAGCGGCAAGAAATTCAAGAAGTGTCACGGCGCGGGGCGATGACTTGACCGGAGGGCGGGACGGCTGACGGAATCGGGGGGCGCGGCAGGCTGCGCCCTTCCGTTTTTTTCCGATACGGCTATTCCATCGACCCCGCCTAGGTTGCCGCCATGCCGCTGCGCCTTTCCGAGCATGCCGAGCAGGACCGGCCGCGCGAGCGCCTCTGGAGCGTGGGCCCAGCCGCGTTGACGGGACAGGAGCTCCTGGCCATTCTGCTGGGAACGGGGTGCGCCGGTCGGGATGCGCTCGCCGTGGCGGGCGCGGTGCTCGCGCGGGTGGACGGCTCGTTACGGCGGCTCGCCGGCCGTCCCTCCGCCGAGCTGGCCTTGGTGCCAGGCGTGGGCCGGAGCAAAGCGGCTCGGGTCGTGGCGGCGCTGGAGCTGGGCCGACGCGTGAGCGCGGAGCAGGAGCCGCCGCCCGACCGGATCCGCGGTCCCGCCGACGTCCAGCGCGTCTACGCCACCCGACTGCGGGATCTCGCCGTGGAGGAATTCCATGTGCTGGCCCTCGGCAGCCAGAGCCAGGTGTTGGGGGACCTGCTCATCACGCGGGGCATCTTGAACAGCTCGCTCGTGCACCCGCGGGAAGTGTTCCGGGCGGCGATCGCCGAGGCGGCGGCGGGCATCATCGTCGTGCATAACCACCCGAGCGGAGACCCCACGCCCTCGGCGGACGACCGGGCAGTGACGCGGCAGCTCGTGGACGCGGGCCGGCTGCTCGATGTCCCGGTGTATGACCACGTGATCGTCGGAGGCGATCGGTACGTGAGCTTCGCGGAGGCGGGGCTGCTGTAGGCTCGCGCGCCTCGGCTCGAGCCCGATCCCGTCGCGCCTGGCTTTCTAGCACCCGCGTTGACGCGGCCGTCGCCTCTCGCCATCCTCCACGGGTGACCAGCACCGCCCCGATCCTTGCCCCCGAGCTCGCCCGGGCCGTGGCGTCCCAGGGCGACCGGCTCGACCTCGATCTCCTGGCCCGCGCCTACCGCGCGAGCGCCCAGGCGCACCGCGGCCAGAAGCGCCAGTCGGGCGACGACTACGTCTCGCACTCGGTCGCCGTCGCGACGATTCTGGCCGAGCAACAGATGGACTCCGTCACCATCGCGGCCGCCCTGCTGCACGATGTGGTCGAGGACTCGGACGTCTCGGTCGACGACATCCGGCGCACCTTCGGCCCCGAGGTCGCGGAGCTGGTCGACGGACTCACCAAGCTCTCGACGCTCACGTTCCGTTCGACGGCGGAGGAGCAAGCCGAGAACTACCGCAAGCTCCTGCTCTCGGTCGCGAAGGATGCCCGGGTCATCATCATCAAGCTCGCCGACCGGCTCCACAACATGCGGACCCTCGAGCATCTGGATCTGGAGAAGCGCCACCGGATCGCGCTCGAGACCCGCGAGATCTACGCGCCGCTCGCCCACCGCTTCGGGATGGCCGGTATGAAGGCGGAGCTCGAGGACCTGGCGTTCAAGTTCCTCGAGCCCGAAGACTACCGCGCGCTGTCCCGGAAGGTGCGCGCCAAGAAAGTCGAGCGCGAGCGCACCATCGAACGGCTGCGTGAGCCGCTCGCCGACGAGCTGCGGAGCGCCGGGCTCACGGAAGCGGAGATCACCGGCCGGCCGAAGAATCTCTGGTCGATCTACAAGAAGATGCGGAAGCGGGACCGGCCGTTCGAGGAGATCTACGATCTGCTCGCCGTACGCGTGCTCGTGAACAACATCCCCGAGTGCTACCACGTGCTCGGCGTGATTCACCACACATGGACGCCGCTGCAGGAGCGCATCAAGGACTACATCGCGAGTCCCAAGTCGAACGGCTATCAGTCGCTGCATACCACGGTCTTCGGACCGACCGGCCAGCTGTACGAGATTCAGATCCGCACCCGCGAGATGCATTACACCGCGGAGTACGGCATCGCGGCGCATTGGCTGTTCAAAGAGGGGGGGAAAAGCCCCGACGAGCTGGATCGCCACCTCGCCTGGTTCCGGCAGCTGCTCGAGCTCCAGCAGGACGCGCACACGCCCGAGGAGTTCCTGGAGTTCCTGAAGGTCGACCTCTACCAGGACGAGATTTTCGTCTTCACGCCTCGGGGAGACGTGAAGCGCCTGCCCAAAGGCGCGACGCCGATCGATCTGGCATTCGCCGTTCACACGGAAGTCGGCCAGCATTGCCAGGGCGCGCGCATCAACGGGCGCATCGCGCCGCTGCACCGCCCCCTGAAAAACGGCGACACCGTGGAAATCATGACCAGCGCGCAAGCCAAGCCGTCGCGCGACTGGCTCGCCCATGTGCAGACGGCGCGGGCCCGCCACAAGATCCGCCAGTGGGTTCGCCAGGAGGAACACGAAAAAAGCCTCGACCTGGGCCGGGAGATCCTGGCGCGCGAGGTGCGGCGGCGGCGCGTGGGCCCTCCGGACGAGGAGCGGCTGCAGGCCGCCGCCGTCGCGCTCTCGATCGGGACCGCGGAGCAGCTCCAGGCGGCGCTCGGGCGGGGCGACGTTGCGCTCGGGACCGTCATGCGGGCGCTGTACCCCGATCTCCCCGCCGACGAGCTGCAGGCCCCCAAACCCACGGCCTTCGGGCGGGTGATCGAGCGGCTGCGGCTCGGCCGGGGAATCAAGATCCAAGGTGTGGACGGGCTGATGGTGCGCTACGCCCAGTGCTGCCAGCCGGTGCCCGGGGACCCGGTGGTGGGATACGTCACCCAGGGCCGCGGCATCTCGATCCACCGCTCCGACTGCCCCAACCTGCTCGTCCTCTCGACCGAAGCGGAGCGGCGCGTCGACATCGACTGGCAGGAGTCCGACGGCGAGACGTTCATTGTCCGACTGGCCGTCGGCGGCGAGGACCGGCGCGGGCTGTACGCCGACATCTGCACGGCGATCAACGAGACGGGCACCAACATCCGCTCGGCCGAGCTCATCACCCGGGACGGGGCCGTGTTCGGCTCCGTGCTGGTGGAGGTCGAGAACCAGACCCACCTGAACAAGGTCATCCGCGCCATGCGGCGCGTGAAGGGCGTGATGGAGGTCTCCCGCCGCGAGTCGGGCCCCCAGACCCAGCCGGTCACCGGTTAAGTTTCGTTGATGCCGTTCGACCTCGTGTCCCCGTTCGCGCCGGCGGGGGATCAGCCGCGCGCCATCCAGGAGCTGGCGGCGGGCCTCGCGCGCCACGATCGCTACCAGACACTGCTCGGCGTCACGGGCTCCGGCAAGACGATGACCATGGCCCACGTGATCGCCGGGTTCAGCCGTCCCACCCTCGTCCTGTCGCACAATAAGACGCTCGCCGCGCAGTTGTACGGGGAGCTCAAGGCGTTCTTTCCCAAGAGCGCGGTGGAATTCTTCATCTCCTACTACGACTACTACCAGCCCGAGGCCTACGTTCCCCAGACCGACACCTACATCGCGAAGGACTCCTCGATCAACGACGACATCGACCGGTTGCGGCTGCGGGCCACGTCCAGTCTGATGGAGCGCGAGGACGTGGTCATCGTCGCGAGCGTTTCGGCGATCTACGGCCTGGGCGACCCGGAGGTGTACCGCCAGCGGCTGGTGACGGCGGCCGTCGGCGACGAGCGTGGCCGCGACGCGCTGCTGGAGGAGCTGGTGGGGGTGCAATACCAGCGTAACGACGCGGCCTTCGAGCGCGGCGCGTTCCGTGTGCGGGGGGACACGGTCGAAGTGTTCCCCGCGTACGACGAGCAGGCGGTGCGCATCGAATTCTGGGGCGACACCGTGGAGCGCATCACCAAGATCGACCCGCTTACCGGGGACACGATCACCGAGCTCGCTCGCGCGGCGGTGTACCCGGCCACACACTTTGTCACCGAGCGGCCCACCGTCGAGCGCGCGGTCACGGCCATCCGCGCCGAGCTCAAAGCGCGCCTGGCCGAGCTGCGGGTCCAAAATAAGCTGCTCGAGGCGCAGCGGCTCGAGTCGCGCACCAACTTCGACATCGACATGCTGCTCGAGGTGGGCCGCTGCACCGGGATCGAGAACTACTCGCGGCATCTGACCGGCCGCGCCGCCGGTGAGCGCCCGGCGTGCCTCCTCGACTATCTCCCCGACGACTACCTCTGCATCATCGACGAGTCGCACCAGACGCTGCCGCAACTCGGCGGGATGTTCGAGGGGGACCGCTCCCGCAAACAGACGCTGGTCGACTACGGCTTCCGGTTACCGTCGGCGCTCGACAACCGGCCGCTGCGCATCGACGAGTTCATGGAGCTCGTCCCCAGAATCCTGTTCGTCTCGGCGACTCCGGGGGAAGAGGAGCTCAAGCTCTCGGGCGGCGTCGTGGTCGAGCAGATCATCCGCCCCACCGGCCTCGTGGACCCGGAGGTGGAGGTCCGCCCGGTGCGGGGTCAGGTGGACGACCTACTGCACGAGATCCGGCTGCGCGAGAAAAAGAACGAGCGCGTGCTCGTCACCACGCTCACCAAGCGCATGGCGGAAGACCTCACCGATTACCTGCAGCAGCACGGGGTGCGCGTCCGCTATCTGCATTCGGAGATCGACGCGATCGAGCGCGTGGAGATCATCCGCGGCCTGCGGCTCGGCGAGTTCGACGTGCTCGTGGGGATCAACCTGCTGCGCGAGGGGCTCGATCTCCCCGAGGTCTCGCTCGTGGCGATCCTCGACGCCGACCAGGAGGGGTTTCTGCGCTCCGACCGCTCGCTCATCCAGACGGTCGGCCGCGCCGCACGGCACCTCCATGGGCGAGCGATCCTCTATGCCGACCGTATGACCGGCTCGATGCAGCGCGCCCTCGACGAGATGAGCCGCCGGCGGCAGACGCAGCTCGAGTTCAACGCGCAGCACGGCATCACGCCGCGCTCGATCGTCAAGTCCGTGGACCAGGTGCGCTTCGCGACGCGGTTCGCGGACGCGAAGACCGCTAAACCCGACGCGGCGGGGGTCCGGCGGCCCGCCGACGCCACCGAGCGCGAGGCGCTGATCAAGCTACTCGAGAGCCAGATGCAGGCCGCCGCCGAAGAGCTCGATTTCGAGCTCGCCGCCGTGCTCCGCGACCAGATTCTGGAGCTCCGGGCTGACGGCGACGCCGTACGCCATGCGCCTGTCCGCGGACGCTCTCAGCCGGTTCGGTGAGACCCTCGGGCGCGACTTGGCGGCGCCGGCGGTCGTGGGGCTCTCCGGCGAGCTCGGGACCGGGAAAACGACCCTCGTCCAGGCCATCTGCCGAGGGCTCGGCGCCCAGGTGCTCGCCACCAGCCCGACCTACGCGCTCGTGCACCACTACCAGACACCCGACGGTCGTCCCGTCTATCACGTCGATTGCTACCGCCTCACGACGCCGGCGGACGCGCGGGACCTGGGGTTCGACGACATGGTGCGCGACCGGGCGATCGTGCTGATCGAGTGGCCCGAGCGCGCGGGGGCATGGGCGCCGCCGCTGGACCGGCACTTCCAACTGAGCTACGGTGCCGAGCCGGACACGCGAGAGCTGGAGGAGATTCGGTGACGACTAGACTCGCGGTGCGTGATTGCGGAGTGCGGATTGCGAATTGCGGAATCGAAGGGGGAACTTCCAATCCACAATCGACAATCCGCAATCCGAAATCGTGGAGGGGCTGATGGGCGGGGTTTGGCTCGCTCTCGACACCGCGACCGATATCGCGAGCGTCGCCGCCGGCCGACCGCCGGCGGCTCAGAGCGGGGCGCATGTCCAGGGAGCGCGGCGGCATGCCGCCGAAGTGATCCGCCTCGTCGACTTCGCCCTCCAGCGGGTGGGCCTGCGCCCGTGGGACCTCGAGGGCATCGTGGTCGCCGATGGGCCCGGGAGCTTCACCGGGCTCCGCATCGGCTGGGCGGCGGCCAAAGGGCTCGCCCAGGAAGCCGGACTCGAACTCCGGGCCATTCCGTCCCTCATGGCCGCCGCCGCGGGAGGGGCCCGGCAGATCGGACCGGAGCCCGTGGCGGCCTGCTTCGACGCCCTGCGCGGCCAGGTGTACGGGGCCATCTACGTCTTCCACGCCGATCGCGTGGACACGCTGGTGGCGCCCGCCGTGCTCACCGTGGCGGAGCTCGCGCGGCTCGCCCCGGCGCGGCCCCGACTCGTCGTGGGCGATGGCGCCGCGCGGTACGCCGCGGACGTCACCCGCTGGCTCGGGACCGCACCGGTGCCGCTCGAGAGCTTGCCCCCCGCGGCCACCCAGCTTCTCGGGCTGCTGGGCCGCGCGGGCGCCGAACGCGTGCTCGCCGACCCGACGACGGCGGAGCCGGCGTACGGACGTCCCGCAGAAGCGCAGGTCAGATGGGAGGCGCGCCACGGCCGGCCGCTACGCGATTCGCCCCGCTCGGCTGGCTGACATCGCCGACGTCGCCGCGATCGAGCGTGCCGTCTTCTCCGATCCTTGGTCGGCGAACGACGTCGCGGAGTGCATTCCCGCTGGGGTCCCGTTCCTCGTCGCCCTCTCACGCGGCAGCGTGGTCGGGTACGTCGTGGCACAGCGCGCCGCCGATGAGGGAGAGATCTTGAACCTCGGGGTCGCACCAGCGCATCGACGCCAGGGTGTCGGGCGCGCGCTGGTGGAGGGCGTGCTGCGGTTGCTCGCCGCCCGGGGAGTGCGCCATGTGTACCTCGAGGTGCGCGAGTCGAACGCCGGCGCGCGTCAGCTGTATCAGTCGTTGGGGTTCAGCGAGGTCACCCGCCGTGCTCGCTACTACCGGCGACCGGTGGAGGATGCCGTCGTCCTTCGGGCGACCATCCTGGCCGAGAGGGGGTCTGCAAAACTTTAGCACAAGTGGCGTATCTTTGATTGACAGAATAACTTGCGGGTCATATACTGTTGACGCCCTTGGTCTCCGACCCGCCTAGCGTCTGGAGGTCTGTTGTGAGCCGGAGCCTCAATAAAGTCATGCTAATCGGGAACTTGGGGGCCGATCCCGAGGTGCGGAGCACCAACAACGGTTCCCGCGTCGCCACGGTGTCGCTCGCGACCAGTCGGCAGTGGACGGGGCAGGGTGGGGAGAAGCAGGAAAAGACCGAATGGCATCGCGTGATCTGCTGGAACAACAAAGGCGCCCAGTTGGCGGATCTGGCCGAGAAGTACATGAAGAAGGGGGACCGGATCTACGTCGAGGGGCGCGTCGAGTACCGGACGTGGGAAGATCGCGAGAAGCAAACGCGATACACCACCGAGATCATCGCGCGGGAGGTGATCCTCTTGTCGTCTCGGGGAGGCGGCGAAGGGTCCGGCGACTTCGCGCGGGCCAAGGCCGCGGCCAAGGTGGCGCCCGACGGCAAGGCGGAGTCGCTCGACGCGCTCCCGGAGGCGCTGGATGAGGAGGACGACGATCTGCCGTTCTGAACGAGCAGCCCTGCTCGCCCTTGTAGCAGGGCTGCTCGCGGGGCTGGCGCCCGCGCTCGCGGCGCAAGACACGACGCAGGCTCGACCGGACACCTCGCAGCCGGCGCCGGACACGTCGCAGGCGACGGCCCCGCTAGGACAGCTCCCTTCCACGCACGTGGTGTCGGCGGGTGAGACCCTCTGGTCCATCGCCCAGCTCTACTACAATGACCCGCTCCTCTGGCCCGAGATCTACCGGCTGAATACCGCGCTCATCGACGACCCCCACTGGATCTATCCGGGCGAGCCTTTGAACCTGACGGGGGCAGTAGGCGTAGGGCAGGCGCCGGAGACGACCGCGGTGGCGACGGCGCCGCCAGTCGAGGGCGACACCGTGCACGCGCAGCCGACATCCGACACCGTGGCCATGGTTCCGGACACCGCGATGCTCGACACTGCGCTGGTGGTCGAAGCGCCTCCGCCCGAGCCCACGGAAGGCTACCAGACAATCTTCGACCGGCGCCGTACCGCCACCCAGGAGGTGCGGGACGTGCTGCGGGCGTACACGGACCAGCCGTATCGCCCGCTCCGACGAGGCGAGTTCTACGCGGCCGGCTTCTTGACCGAACAAGAAAAGCTTCCGTACGGCCGGGTGCTCGGCAACACGTCCGTGCCGGCGATCCCGCGGCTGACGGACCGCTCGACCGCGACGACATTCGATCAGCTCGCGCTCATCCCGCCGCGGCGCGCGTCGTACCACATCGGCGACTCGCTCCTCATTGTACGCGTCGACCGCGACATCGCGGGGTGGGGCGGCGTCGTCGTGCCGCTGGGCATCGCGCGGGTGACCGAGCTGCAGCGTCGGCAGGTACTCGCCGACGTCATCTTGCAGTTCGGCCGCATCCACGACGGGCATCTGTCGCTGCCGCTCGAGCCGTTCAAGGACCCGGGTCAGGTGCGCCCGACGCCGGTGGAGCAGGGCCTCGAGGGCGTGGTGGTCGCCGAGCGGGACCTCCACGTGCTGGCCGGGCCCCAGCAGATCGTATTCATCAGTCGCGGTCGTGCGGACGGGGTGAGTCCGGGTGACGTGTTTGAGGTGTTCCGGCCCGCGTCGGGCGTGCCGGGCTCGTCGTCCACGCAGGTGCAGGTGGTGCTCGAGATCGTACACACCCGTGATCGCTCTGCGTCCGGGCTGATCCTCGGCATCCAGCACCCCAATATCGTTCCGGGCATGCCGGTGCGGCTCATCCGCAAGATGCCGTCCTGATCCGTCGCCGGTCCCGCGCGGGACCGGCGCTTTGCGCCCAGTGGTCCTCGTTCCTCATCTCATCGCGCTGGGCCTGTACGCCGTGGCCACCGCGCTCGTGTTGGCCCCGTTTGCCGGGCTGCGGCCGGCGTCCCGTCCCCTCGTGCTCGCGGTGTCGCTCGTCGGGATCGCCGTGCACGTGATGGGCGTCGCGCGGCTCACCCCGTTTCTGGGCGTCGCGCCGACCCTCTCCATGCTCGCGCTCTTCCTCATGGTGCTGCAGGTCGTCAGCGAGGGCGTGTTCCGGGCGTCGGCCGTCGGCGTGTTCACCGGGCCGCTGGCGACGGGGTTGGTCGGCCTGACCTTGCTGATCGGGCTCGCGCCCGAAGCGGCGCCGGGCTCCGGGCGCGGCCCCTGGTCCATCCTGCACATTACTGTCAGCGTCTTCGGGCTCGCCATGCTGGCGCTGGCGTTCATCGCCGCTGCGCTGTACCTGCTCCAGTTTCGCGAGCTCAAAGCGAAGCGTTTCGGTCCGGTGTTCCGGCTGTTTCCGCCGCTCGAGCGCCTGGACCAGCTGAATCACCTGTCGCTCGTCCTGGGCTTCCCCACGGTCACGCTCGGGGTTCTGCTGGGGTTTGGGGTGCGCTACGGGGGCGGCGCGTCGGTCGATGCCGCCCAGGTGGTGTGGGGTATGCTCACGTGGGGAGTCCTGGGGTGGGCGGTGAGTGTGCGTGTCGTACACCACTGGGCCGGCCGGCGGGCGGCGTTCGCGAGCATCGCGAGCTTCGCGGCGGTGCTGCTTGTCTACCTGGCGCTCAAACTCACCGCGCCCGGTACCCAACGCTTTCTGTGAGCGACGAGACCATGAGCATCACCGTTCTGGGCGTGAACCACCGCACGGCGCCGTTGGAGGTGCGTGAGCGCTTCGCGCACGCGCCGCGCGAAGTCCCGGCGTCACTCGAGCGCGTGCTGGCCGCCGGGGCGCGTGGTGGTGTGCTGCTCTCCACCTGCAACCGCACGGAATTCTACCTCGCCGAGTCCGACGACACCGCACCGGACGCGGTGTGGGCGCTTCTCTCGGAGCGCCTGGGCGGCGGGCGCAGCGCGAGCGGCTACGGCTACAGCCAGCGGGACCGCGACGCGGTGCGCCACCTGTACCGCGTTTCTGCCGGGCTCGATTCCATGATTCTCGGCGAGTCACAGATCCAGGGGCAGGTGCGGGAGGCCTGGGAAATGTCGAAGGCCCAGGCGGGGCCCGTGCTGCACCGCCTGTTCCAGTCGGCCTTGCTCGTCGGCTCGCGCGTGCGGAGCGAGACGGGGCTCGCGACCGGGGCCGCATCGGCGCCGTCCGCTGCCGTCGCCGTCGCCGGCAAGATCTTCACCCAGCTCGCCGGCCGCTCGGCGCTGATCCTCGGGGCCGGCGATATGGCGGAGCTCGCAGCCACATGCCTCGCGTCCGAGGGCGTACGGGTGACCCTGGTCGCCAACCGCACCTACGAGCGCGCCCGGGCGATCGCCGAGGACCTGCGGGCCCACGCGGTCACCCTCGACGAGGCGTGGGAGCATTTCGCCGAGACCGACATCGTGCTGTGCTCCACGGCGGCGCCCCACGCGGTCGTCACGTGGGACCGGGTGGCGCCGGCTGTCGCCCGGCGCCGCGGGCGCCCGCTCTGCATCCTCGATCTCGCCGTGCCCCGTGACGTGGAGCCCGCCGTCGCGCAGCTGGAGAACGTCTTCCTGTACGACCTCGACGACCTCCAGGCCGTCGCGGCGCAGGCCGCCGCCGGGCGCCGTCGCGACATTCCCGCGGCCGAGCACATCGTGAGCGAGGAGGTGGAGCGCTTTTGGGGATGGTACGGTGGGTTGGTCGTGGTGCCCGTGCTGAAGGCGTTTCGCGACCGGATGGAGCAGGTCCGTGCCACCGAGCTCGAGCGGGCGCTCCGGCGCATGCCGCATCTGACCTCGGAGGACCGCGCCCAGTTCGAGCAGTTCAGCCGCGCGCTGCTCAACAAGTTCGTGCATCCACCGACCGTCGCTCTCAAGGAGGCGGCGCGGGCTGGCCGGGGGTACAGCCTGCTCGAGGCCCTCCGGCGGTTGTTCGGTCTGGAGCGGCGCGATGACACGTAACATCCTGGTCACGGGTGGTGCGGGGTACATCGGCAGCGTCGTGGTGGAGCAGCTCCTCGCTCGGGGCGACGTCCCCATCGTGCTGGACGACCTCAGCACCGGCCACCGGGCGGCGGTGGCTCCCGGCGTCGCGTTCATCCACGGGAACGTGGGCGACCGGCGGGTGCTGGAGGACCTGTTCACCCGGCATTCGATCGACGCGCTGATGCACTTCGCCGCGTTCGCCCTGGTCGCCGAATCGGTGGCGGATCCTGCCAAGTATCGCGCCAACAATGTCACGGCCGGGCGGGTCCTGCTCGAGGCCACGGTCGCTGCTGGAGTGCGGCGGGTGATCTTCTCGTCGTCCTGTACGATCTACGGCCAGCGTGGCGCTGAGCCCATCAGCGAGGACACGCCGCCCGCACCGGTGAACCCCTATGGCGAGACCAAGGTGGAGTTCGAAGGGATGCTCGCCCGGGCCGCACAGAGCCACGGGCTCGCGTCGGTGAGCCTGCGCTATTTCAACGCCGCGGGCGCGTCGGCCCGCTACGGCGAAAGCCACACCCCGGAGACGCACCTGATTCCCAATATCCTGCGCGTGGCGCTGGGGCTGGCGGCCGCGGTTGAGGTGTATGGAACCGACTACCCGACGCCCGACGGCACCGCCGTGCGGGATTACATCCACGTGCTCGATCTCGCCGACGCCCATCTGCGGGCGCTGGACGCGCGGGTGGACGGCGCGGTCGCGCTCAATTTGGGGACCGGGGTAGGGCAGTCGGTACTCGCCGTCGTCGATGCGGCGCGCCGCGCCACCAGCCGGGCCATCCCCGCCGTGCTCCGGCCCCGTCGGCCGGGAGACCCGCCCTTCCTCGTCGCGGCGCTGGGCCGGGCCGAGCGGGTGCTCGGGTGGCGGCCGCAGCATTCGAGTCTCGAGGAGATTTTGACGAGCGCGTGGGCCTGGCACCAGGCGCACCCGCGCGGGTACCGCAACGGGGAGGACTGACAGCGTGCTGCTGCTCCAGGCGGGCCGGGCGGTCCCCACGACGCCCTGGGAGCTGGTGCTCACGTCGAGCCGCGAGACCAAGTTTGTGCTCGCCATTCTCGTCGTGTTCTCCATCGTCTCTTGGTATCTCATTTTCCTCAAGTGGTGGCAGTTCCGCCGCACGCGGCGGCAGGCCGACCGCTTCATGGCCGAAATCGAGCGGGCGACGCGGCTCGACGACGCGTACCACGCGGCGATGCGCCTGCCCGCGTCGCCCTACAACCGCCTGCTGCGCGAGGGCATCCACTTCTTCTCCGAGCTGAAGCCGGGCGGCCTCAAGGACAACGGTCCCGGCGTCGCGCCCCAGAGCGCGCTCACGATGACCCAGCTCGAGGCGCTCCGGATGGTGCTCGCGAAGGAGGTTGCCGCCGAGCGGGACGCGGCGGCGCGCTTCATTCCCTGGCTCGCCACCTTCGGCTCGGTCAGCCCCCTGCTCGGCTTGCTGGGCACGGTGCTCGGTGTGATGGATGCGTTCATCGGCATCGCGGTGGGTGGCTCCGGCAACATCGGCGCCGTGGCGCCCGGTGTCGCCGAGGCCCTGGTGACGACCGTCGCGGGCCTTGCCGTCGCGGTCCCGTCCGTCATGGCGTACAACCTGTTCGTGAACCGCCTCGGCCTGTTCGCCGGCGAGCTGGAAGGGTTCGCGCAGGAGATCATCGGGACGATGGCGCGCGAAGGGAGGCTCTAGTGGCCGGTCTGGTGGGCGGGGGAGGATTGCGCGGGCACGGCGAATTGCCGTTGAACGCCGACATCAACGTCACCTCGCTCGTGGACGTGGCGTTCGTGCTCCTCATCATCTTCATGATCACGGCACCGATCATGCAAGGGGGCGTGGACGTCCGCTTGCCGCGAGCCGCGGCGCGGCCGCTCGATCCGAAATCGGGGCTCGTCGTGACCCTCGACCGCGAGGGCCGCATCTTCATGGACCAGGCGCCCCTCTCCTACGACGACTTCCGGGCCACGTTCCCTGCGTTCGTGCGAACCAAACGACCGACTGGGGTGTACCTCCGGGCCGACGGTCGGGTCCCGTACGGCGACGTCGTGCGGGTGCTGGCGGTGATCCGGACGGCGGGCGTGAGCGACGTCGGCCTCGTCGCGGAGCCGGAAACGGTGGAGCGGTGAGGCAGCGCCCTCGGGGTGCGAACAGCGTGGGCGTCGGCCTCACCGGAACGGTGGTCGTGCATGCGCTCGCCGGCGTGTTGCTCGTGGCCGGGGCCGCCGACGCGCGCAAGCCCGCCCCGCCGACCTATCGCGTCCATCTCGTCGCAGCGCCCGAGCCGACCGAGGACACGCGCAAGGCGCCCGAAGCCGTGGATCGTCCGGCCGAAGAGAAGCCGGCGCCGGTGTCCAAGGCGCCGTCGCCCAGGAGCACCGTGTCGAAGGCGGCGCCGCCGCCGGTGGCGGACAACACGAAGCGCGAGGCTGCGCCACGCACCGCGCCCAAGGTGACGCCGCTCCCCGGCGAAGCACCGTCGACCGGCTCGGACGTCGCCACGGTGAGCACCGAAGGCGTGGAGTTTCCGTTCCCCGAGTATTTGCAGAACATCGTCGCGCAGGTGCTGCGACGCTGGCAGCGCCCGCTCCAGAGCACTCCTCTTGAGGCGGAGGTCTCGTTCTTGGTGCATCGCGACGGGTCGGTGAGCGGTCTCCAGTTCATCAGGCGCTCGGGGAATTTCGCGTTCGACCTCGAAGCGCAGGGCGCGGTGGAGGAGGCCGGGCGCTTCAAGGCGTTCCGGGCGCTCCCGGACGGCTGGACGGCGGACGTGCTGTTCGTGCGCTTCTATTTCAGCGGCAGGCGCCAATGACGGCGGTCTGGCGGTCAGGGGGTCTGGCGGTCGGTGTGTCCGCGGCATTACTGACCGCCGGTCCGCCTGACCGCCTGACCGCCCAAGACACCTCCGCCATCGATCGCGGCGTCCGCATCGGCATCGTCTACCGGCCCGGCGTGCGGCCCGGCATGGTGGTGCTCCCGGGGCGCGGCTCGGCGCTCGACTCGGTGCGCACGATCGTGGCGCGCGATCTCGATTACAGCGACCGCTTCGAGCTGATCACGCTCCCGGGGGGCGATTCGATCCGGATCGCCGCCACGGGCCCGGCGGCGCGGCCGCCCGGCGGCGTCGCCCCGGCGAGGGGGACCGGCGGCGCAGCCGCAGCGGCGGGCCTGAACTACCCGCTGTATCAAGCCCTCGGCGCGGACTTCGCGGTCGCCATCCTGCCGGCGCCCGGCGACACCACGGTCATCACCGTGCACGACGTGGCCGGGGGCGGCGTGCGACGCGAATTCCGGACGCGGCTGCCGCCGCTCGCGGAACCCGGATTCCGGCTGGCGGTGCATCGGCTGTCGGACCGCGTGCTCGAAGCGGCGCTCGGTGTCGGCGGCAGCGCCGCGACCCGCGTGCTGTTCGTCCTGGAGGGCAAGGTGTACGCCATCGATCAGGACGGGGCCGACCAGCGGCTGGTGTCGTCGACCGATCACGCCGCGCTGTCGCCGGCGTGGGCGCCCGACGGACGCCGCTTCGCGTACATGGAATTCTGGCAGGGCCACGGTCGCCTCTTCGTGCAGGACGCGGCCACGGGGAAGCGGACCCCCGTGCCGACCACCGGCCAGGCGCTGGACTTCACCCCGGCCTTCTCACCCGACGGCAAGACCCTCGCGTTCAGCCGCGCCACGGACGAAGGGACCGACCTGTACACGGTGAACATCAAGGACGCCTGCTGCTTACAGCGCTTGACCGTAGGGCGCCTTTACGACAACTTGTCACCGACCTATAGTCCCGACGGCCAGCGACTCGCGTTCGTGTCGACGCGGGCCGGGTTGCCGCAGATTTACGGGATGGGTGCGGACGGGACGGACCAACAGCTGTTCGCACCGTTCGACTACGGTGCCACCGGTTCGTCCAACGCGCCGGAGTGGTCGCCCGACGGGCAGGCCGTCGCCTTCCACCGGGACGTGGGTGGCACCTTGCAGGTGTTCGTCCTCGACGCCCGGACGCGCACCGTGCGGCAGCTCACTTCGGTCGGGCGGAACGAAGATCCAACCTGGGCGCCCGACAGCCGCCATATGGCGTTTGTGTCGGATCGTTCGGGGTATCGGCAGCTCTGGATCATCGACTTGGAAACCGGTCGCATCCGCCCGCTGCTGCAGAAGAGCGGCGCGCGACTGCCGGCCTGGTCTCCGCGCATGCCGGAGACCGCTTCGTCGACCCCTTGAAATCGGAGAGGACTTGAACCGATGAAACGCCTACCCTTGCTCCTGCTGAGCGGTCTCGCGGTCGCGGTCGTCGCCGCATGCCCCGGCAAGGCGCCAGAGCCACCCGCGCCGGTCGGAGCCAACACGGACTCGATCGCGGCGGCCGAGCAGGCGCGGCGGGATTCCATGGCGGCCGCGCAGGCAGAAGCCGACCGGAAAGCCCGCGAAGAAGCGGAGCGCCGTCAACGCATCGCGGACTCGCTCAACGCACTGGGACAGACGGCGGCAGCGGTGAAGACCATCCTCGGTACGCTGATCCACTTCGACTACGACAAGGCCGTCATCCGGGGCGAGGACGCCGCCACCCTCGACCAGAAGGTCGCGATCCTGCAGGCGAACCCAGCGCTGCGCATCCGCGTCAGCGGACATTGCGACGAGCGGGGCTCGGACGAGTACAACCTCGCCCTCGGCAACCGGCGCGCGACCGCGGCCAAGCAGTACCTCGTGAGCCACGGTATCGACCCGAGTCGCATCGAGAGCGCGTCGTACGGTGAGGAACGGCCCATGGCGCCCGGGCATGACGAGAGCTCGTGGGCCCAGAACCGCCGCGATGAGTTCGATATTCTGGCGGGCGGCGACAACCTGAAGCAGCCGTAGGCCGGATCGGCCGGTGACGCGATCCTTGCCGCTGTACCTCGCCCTGGGGCTCACCGCCGGATGCGCGCTGAAAGGCGACGTCCGGCGGGTGGAGCTGCAGGTCGAGGCGCTGCGCGTGGAGCACGCCCACGCCGACAGCCAGCGCGCCGCCGCCATCGAGACGGTGCGCGCCCTGCTCGGCGTGGTGCAGGACAAAATCGCAGCGCAGCAGGCGTATCTGGTGCAGTTACGCGGCGACATGAAGACCGATCTGCTGGCCGTTCAACAGCAGCTCGTGTCGGTGCAAGAGCTCACCGGGCAGAGCCAGCAGCGGTTGACTGAGGTGCGCAGCCGCCTGGAGGAGCAGGCCCGCCAGCCCGTGCCGGTCCTGGACACGACCCGCAACGCTGCCGGCGTGCCGGTCGGGCCGTCGGGGAATCCGGCGGGGCCGGGGCCGGACCAGATGTACGATGTGTCGCTCCAGCAATTCCGCCGCGGGAGCCTCGCGACCGCCCGCCTGGGGTTCCGCGAGTTTCTGCGCCTCTTCCCCACCCACGAGCGCGCCCCCGACGCGCTGTTCCACATCGGTGAGACGTTCGCCGGCGAGAGCGCGGATTCGGCGGCCGCCGTGTATCAACAGGTCGTGAAGACCTATCCCAGCTCGCCGCGGGCACCGTCGGCCCTCTACAAGCTCGGCTTGCTCGCCGAGCAACGGGGCGACAAGGCGTCCGCCCGGACGTATTACGCCCGGGTCATCGCCGGGTACGCCCGTTCCGAAGAGGCCAACCTCGCGCGCGACAAGCTCCAGCGCCTGGGGCGGTAGTCGCTCCAGGGGTCTGGGGCCGGGGTCGGGGTCGGGGGGCCGGCGTGTCGGAGACTCGTGACAACCGGGCGGAAATGCCGTTCCTCGACCACCTCGAGGAGCTGCGCTGGCGCATCCTCTACAGCCTGCTTGCCGTCGTGCTGGGCACGCTGGTGGGCTGGCTGATCGTCGAGCGGGTGGACATCATCGGCCTCCTGATCCGCCCGATTGCACCGCTCGTTCCCGGAGGGAAGCTCCGCGTCACCAGTCCCACCGACCCGTTCTTCATCACGCTCAAGTTCGCCTTCGTGCTCGGCCTGGTGCTCGCGTCGCCGGTGGTTGGCTACCAGACCTGGGCCTTCCTCGTACCGGCCCTGTACCCGCGGGAGCGGCGGCTCATCCTGCCGGCGTTGTCGGTGGGGGCCCTCCTGTTCCTGGCGGGCGCGTCGGCGGCGTACTTCTGGGTGCTGCCGCGCGCGCTGGCCGTGCTCTTGAGCTTCCAGCAGGGGGTGTTCGACCCCCTGATCACGGCGGACAAATACTTCGCGTTCGCGGCGCAGCTGATCATCGCGTTCGGCCTCGTGACCGAGCTGCCGCTCGTGATCGTGATCCTGGCTGCGCTGGGGCTCGTCACACCCCAGTTCCTGGCACGCAACCGGCGCTACGCGCTGGTCATCTCGACGGTGGCCGCCGCGCTGCTCGCCCCGCCCGACGCCGTCTCGATGCTCCTGATGATGGTGCCGCTGTGGCTGCTCTACGAGGTGGGCATCTGGTGTGCCTGGGTGGTGGAGAAGCGACGCGCCCGACGGGCCCGAGCCGATGCCGCGAGCGCGGCGGGGATCGCCGCGTTGCTCCTCGTGGTCGCCGGGAGTGCCCTTGGCGCGCAGACCCCGCCGTCGCGGCCGGTCCGGGCCGACACGACCCCCCCCCACACCGCCGCGGACTCGGCCGCGCAGGGCCGCCTCGACACCGCGACCGCCCGCCGGCTCGGTCTGCCGACGGGCCCGACCCGCAGCTTCCCGCCGCCCGACGCGGTGATCGACTCGCTCCTCAAGCGGCAGGGATACCGCACCACGCAGTATGTGGCCGACACACTGATCGTCCAGGGCGGTGACTCGCAGACGATTCACCTCCGTGGCGAAGCGTACGTCGAGCGGGAAGGCACCAAGATCGAATCGGACTCGATCCGCTACCATCAGCAGAGCTGCCGGCTCGACGCCGTGGGCGATCCGCGGTTGTTCGATCAGGCGACGGTGATGGTGGGCGACGCGATGGGTTACGACACGTGCGTCAAGCGCGGCACCGTGCACAACGCCCTCACCAACTTCCAGCAGGGCTCCGCCCTGTGGATCGTGCGCGGCGACCTGGCGGTCGACTCGGCCTCGACGCGCCTCTATGGCGCGAACAGCGAGATCACGTCCGACCAGAACCCCGTCCCCGACTACCATTTCTCCACCGGCGAGATGAAGTGGCTCAACAAGAGCGTGATGGTCGCGCGCCCGGCCGTGCTGTACATCCACGACGTGCCGATCATGTGGCTGCCGTTCATCTTCCAGGACGTTCGCAAGGGCCGCCACAGCGGCATCCTGGTGCCGCACTTCGGGCTGAACGACCTGGTGCGGCCGGTCCGCAGCTATCAGCGCCACGTCGCCGGCCTCGGCTACTACATCGTGCTCAACGACTATGTCGACTTTGTCCTGTCGACCGACTGGTACGCCGGACGCTACCTGTCGCTCCGGGGGCAAACGCGCTACCGCTGGCTCGACCGGTTCATCGACGGCGGGCTGTCGTTCGAGCGGTACGTCCAATTCGGGCAACCGGGCCACTCGATCCGCCTCGGCTGGCAGCATCAGCAGAGCTTCTCGTCGCGCACCCGTTTCAGCGCGAGCGTCGACTACTCGACCAACACGAGCGTGATTCGGCAAAACACGGTGAACCCCTACCTCGCGACCGCGAGCCTCGGCTCGCAAATGAGCTTCAACAAACAGTTCGACTGGGGGACGCTCAACATCGGCGGCAGCCGGCGGCAGGAGGTGGGGAGCGGCCTCGTGTCACAAACCTTCCCCTCCGTCAGCCTGACGCCGTCGCCGGTCAACCTCACACCGTCCATCACCTGGTCGCCGGGATTTTCATTCGACAACAGGCAGGCGTTTCACCAGGGCCCGACGACGCTCGTGGTGCCCGGCGCGGGAGGGGGGGTCGACACGCTGGCGTTGTTCGCCGACGACCGGACGACGACCATGGGCTTCCAGACGCCCCTCCGGGTCGGGCCGTGGAACTGGTCTAACACCTTCTCGGTGACCGACGTCATCAGTAATGCGCGCCAGCAATTCGACATCCCCGACTCGACCGTCGCGGGCGGACGCCGCCGCGTGCTGTTCGACCAGACGTTCAGCACGACGATCGACTGGCAGACCGGCATCAATCTGCCGTCGTTCTTTACGGGGACGTGGAAGCTCCAGCCCGGCATCGCGATCGTGAACCAGACGTCCGCGGGACCCTTCAGGCTCCGCAATCAGTTCACCAACGGAGAGTTCGTCCAGCAGGGGAAGCGGTTGCAATTCAGCGCCAGCATGAGCCCGACGTTCTTCGGGTTTTTCCCCGGCGTCGGGCCGATCGCTCGCATCCGGCACTCCATCTCCCCGCTCATCAGCTATGCCTACGCGCCCGGGGCGACCGTCTCCGCTGCGTACCGCAACGCGATCGACCCGACGCACCAGCTCCTGAATTCGGGCAGCGACCCGCAACAGACCATCAGTTTCGGCTTGTCGCAGAACTTCGAGGCGAAGCTCAAATCCCCGGCCGGTGACACCACGGAGCATGCCGCGCGCAAGGTTCGCCTGCTGAGCATCAGCACGAGCGCGTTCCAGTACAACTTCGAGCAGGCCAAGCAGCCGCATCGCACGGGGTGGCAGACCAGCACGATGAACAACACGTTCGCATCGGAGCTGCTTCCCGGGTTCAGCTTGAGCCTGACGCACGACCTGTGGATCGGACAGGTGGGCACCGACAGCGCGAAGTTCGACCCCTTCCTGACGAGCGTGTCCGCCCAGTTCGCGATCACGCCCGCGACCGTTCGCGGGATCGCGAGCCTGTTCGGCCTGGGCAAGCCGTCCCAGCCGACGGGCGCCGCGGCGCCGCCGGCGGGCACCGCAAGTCAGCCCGGTACGCCGCCGGATCCGTTCGGGCAAAAGGCCTTCAGGGGCCCCGGCGGCGTGCCGATCGGCGGGGGAGGCAGCGGGTTCAACTTGTCGGTGGCCTACACGGGGTCACGGACGCGCCCGCACCCGGACTCGTTGGGCCCGAGCGGCACCGGCGGTCGCCAGGAGGTGTCGCTCGGCCTCTCGTTCCAGCCGACGGCGCGCTGGTCGGCGACCTGGAATTCCCACTACGACTTTGACACGCGCCAGTTCGCCGACCACTCGATCAGCCTGCAGCGTGACCTGCACCGCTGGCACGCGAGCTTCTCGTTCTTCAAGACGGCAACCGGCAGCTTCGCGTTCAGCTTCTACGTCTCGCTGCTGGACCAGCCGGACATCAAGTTCGACTACGAGCAGCAGTCGCTCGCGCGCTAGCCGTCCCCTGCAGATGACACCGCTCGCGGAGCCTGGTATTGCAAGTGGGCAGCCACCGGAGACTTACCCTCCGGCACGCCGCGTGCTTGCTGCCCCTGCCGACCCGAAGCCCTTGAGGATGCCAATGCCGTATTCGCCACGCTCGCTGCTGGTCGTCGTCGGCCTCGTCGTCGTCGCGTGCCAGGATAACACCGTTTCTTCGATCGCTCCGCTGCCCGCGCCCCAGAATCTCGCGTACGAGCTCGACCCGAGCGGCGATCCCAACCGCCCCGCCGGAATCCGGCTTGCCTGGGACGATGTGCAGAGCGCGGACTTGGCGAGCTACCGGATCTACTCGCGCGGCAGCACGGGGGGCTCGTTCCTGCTGCGCGGCGAGACCACGTCCAACACCTTCCATGACAACGGCGCGCCGCACCTGCAGTACTTCGTCACCGCGGTCGACGTGAGCGGCGGCGAGAGCGGGGGCAGCAATGTGGTGACGGTGAACGAGTACCTGCAGATCGCTGCACCGCCGTCGCTGACAGGCATTTCGCTCGACTCCGCGATCCACCTCGATTGGCAGGACACACCTGACTTCGGGCGCTTCAAATGGTATCGCGTATACAGCTCGGATTACAACCTCAGCCAAGACGAGTGCGTCAATTGGGCGCTCGAGGGGACGACGGTGTCGCACGAGTTTCTCGCGGCGCAGCTCCCGAACGGCGTGACGCGGTGTTTCGGCGTGTCGGCCCTCGATACGTTGGGGTACGAGAGCCTCTGGGCTCCAGTGTGGTTGGACACGCCTCGTCCCGACGCGCGCAACGTCCTGGTCTGGGCGTTCGGTGTGAACGCAGCGCAGTCGGGGTTCCGGTTCTGGTCTGACGGCAACGCCAACGGATATGGCGATCCGGGGGAGCTGGGCCTGGTGCAAGCCGGGAACCGCACCGACATCGACTTCGTGGTTCACGTGAACGCGTCGGATTCGACCCTCTGGATCGTGCCGGTCTATGCGGGGACCAGCACACGGCTCTACAGCGCGAGTCCTCTCGCCGATCTCACGTCGATCGACCTTGCGCCAGCGAGCGGATACTCCCGCGATTCGCTGCAGGCCCGGCCGGGATTCGGGTACGTCTTCGAGATCGTGGATGGCACGGTGTTGCGCTACGGCGCTCTGCGGATGACCTACGTCGGCCGGCAGTATGTCATCTTCGATTGGAGCGTGCAGACGGATCCGGGGAATCCGGACCTCGTGCCGCCCAAAGGGCCCGCGATGACCGGGAAGCAGTGGGCAGTCTCACGCTGACAGGCGCAGCGGCAGGTAACGGCTCGAGATGCACGCGGCCAGGGTAGCCCCCTGGCCGCTGTGCTTCTGGCAACCGCTTGCGGCGTGCGCCTGGGAACTCCACTGACGGCTGCTGGCTGGAAGGTTGGCGTCCCGCGCGCACGTGCATACCTTCCTCTCGCATGCCAGCCCCTGTCACCCTCGACGGCCACTCCCTCTCGATCTCGGACGTCGTCGCCGTCGCCCGTCACGGCGCACCCGTCGCCCTCGCTCCGCGGGCGCTCGCCGCGGTGGCCGCCTCCCGCGGCATCATCGAGGCCGCCGTCGCGCGCGGCGACACCATCTACGGGGTCAACACCGGCTTCGGCAAGCTGGCCCACGTCCGTATCAAGCCGGCGCAGGCGCGCGAGCTGCAACGCAATTTGATCCGCAGCCACGCCTCGGGAGTGGGCGACCCGCTGCCCGTGGACGCGGTACGGGCGATGATGCTGCTGCGCGCCAACGTACTGGCGCGCGGGACGAGCGGAGTGCGGAGCGACCTGCCCGAGTTGATCGTCGCCATGCTGAACGCGCGGGTGCACCCGCGCGTCCCGTCCCAAGGGAGCGTGGGGGCTTCGGGCGATCTCGCGCCGCTCGCGCATCTGGCGCTTGCGATGATCGGCGAGGGCGACGACGGGGCGACGCTCCAGGCGAAGGGGCTGCGACCGATCGTCCTCGAGACGAAAGAAGGCTTGGCGTTCGTCAATGGGACCCAGGCGCAGACGGGGATCGCCGCGCTGCTGGTGCACGACGCCTGGGTGCTGTGGCGGACAGCCCATGCGGCGGCGGCGATGAGCCTCGAGGCGGTGCGGGGCACCCCGGCGCCTTTCGACGCGCGGATCCAGGACGCGCGCCCCCACCCGTTCCAGCAGCGCTCCGCGGCGCTGTTGCGCGAGCTGCTCGCCGATTCCGCGATCCGTGACTCGCACCGTGAGAACGACCCGCGCGTGCAGGACGCCTATTCCTTGCGCTGCACGCCCCAGGTGCTGGGCGCGGTCGGGGAGGCCCTGGCGTTCGCCGAGCGGCTGGTGGCGACCGAGCTGAATGCCGCGACCGACAACCCCCTGGTGTTCGACGACGCGGTGATCTCGGGCGGCAACTTTCACGGCCAGCCGATCGCCTTGGCGCTGGACGTGATCGGCATCGCGCTCGCCACGCTCGCGGGGATCGCGGAACGGCGGCTCGAGCGCATCGTGAATCCCGACCTCTCGTCCGGCCTGCCGGCGTTCCTCGCCCGGAACCCCGGGGTCGAGTCCGGGTTCATGACCCCGCAGATCGCGGCCGCGGCGCTGGTGGCGGAGTGCCGAGTGCTGGCGACGCCCGCGAGCGTCCAGTCGGTGCCCACCGAAGGGAATCAGGAGGACGTCGTCCCGATGGGCATGACGGCGGCTTGGAAGGCGGACCGGATCCTCGGCAACGCCGTGCGGATTGTGTCGGTGGAGCTGCTCGCCGGGGCGCAGGGGCTCGAATTCCTCAAGCCGCTCGCGCCCGGACGGGGCGTCGCGCGCACTTACGCGGCCGTGCGCGCGGTGGTGGCGGCACTCGACGGCGACCGCCCATTCACGGCGGACATCGAACGGATCGCGGAGGGTATACGCGCCGGGACGTTCGACCCGGAGGCGACGTGAGCGGTCCACGGGTCGTCCGGGCGGCGCGTGGCTCCGTCAGGTCGTGCCGAGGCTGGATCCAGGAAGCGGCCCTGCGGATGCTGATGAACAACCTCGACCCCGCCGTCGCGGAGCGCCCCCAGGACCTGGTGGTGTACGGCGGGACCGGGAAGGCGGCCCGCGACTGGCCCGCGTTCGATGCCATCTGCCGCACGCTCCTCACCCTCGCGGACGACGAAACGCTGCTCGTGCAATCGGGGAAACCGGTCGGCGTGTTCACGACGCACCCGGAGGCGCCCCGGGTGCTGATCGCGAACGCGAATCTGGTGGGGCGCTGGGCGACCTGGGACGTGTTCCGGGAGCTCGAGCGGCAGGGGTTGATCATGTACGGTCAGATGACGGCGGGGTCGTGGATCTACATCGGCACGCAGGGGATCCTGCAAGGGACCTACGAAACGCTCGGCGCGGTGGCGCGGCGGCATTTCGGCGGATCGCTGCGCGGGAGGATCGTGGTGACGGGCGGACTGGGCGGCATGGGCGGTGCGCAGCCGCTCGCCGTGACGATGCACGACGGTGTGTGTCTGGCGGTAGAGGTGGATCCGGCACGGGTCCAACGTCGCCTGGACACCGGCTACCTCGATCGCTCCACCGCGTCCCTCGATGACGCCGTGCGCTGGTGCGAGGAGGCGAAGCGGACGGGACAGGCGCTCTCCGTCGGGGTGATCGGCAATTGCGCCGACGTGCTCCCCGCGCTGGCCCGGCGCGGGTTCGTCCCCGACGTGCTCACCGATCAGACGTCGGCGCACGATCCGCTGCATGGGTACATCCCGGTGGGACTCGACGCGGCGGAGGCGGAGGCGCTCCGGCGGAGCGCGCCCCAGGACTACCTGCGACGCTCGGTGGCGAGCATCGCGACGCACGTACAGGCGATGCTCGCGCTCAAGCGGAGTGGGGCCGTCACCTTCGATTACGGCAACAACATCCGCGCCCAGGCGCGGGACGCCGGCGTGGCCGACGCGTTCGAGATTCCCGGATTTATCCCCGAGTACATTCGGCCCCTGTTCTGCGAGGGCAAAGGACCGTTCCGCTGGGTGACGCTCTCAGGGGACGCGCGGGATCTGCATCGCACCGACCGGCTCGTGCTCGAGCTGTTCCCCGAGCACGACGATCTCCAGCGCTGGATCCGGCTCGCGCAGGAACGCGTGGCGTTTCAGGGACTGCCCGCGCGCATCTGCTGGCTGGGACAGGGGGAGCGGGCGCGGTTCGGCTGCGCGCTGAACGATTTGGTGCGGACAGGTGAGATCGGCGCCCCCGTCGTGATCGGACGCGATCATCTGGACACGGGCTCCGTCGCGTCGCCGTTCCGCGAAACGGAGGCGATGCTGGACGGCTCCGACGCGATCGCCGACTGGGCGATTCTGAATGCGCTCCTCAACACCGCATCCGGCGCGGGGTGGGTGTCGTTCCATCACGGCGGCGGCGTCGGGATCGGGAACTCCCTGCACGCGGGCCAGGTGAGCGTGGCGGACGGCTCGGCGTCGGCGGGGCGGCGGCTCGAGCGCGTGCTGACGAACGATCCGGGGATCGGCGTGGCGCGCCACGCGGACGCGGGCTACCCCGACGCGCTCGCCACCGCCCGCCGTCACGGCATTCGCCTGCCGATGCGGGAGACGGGCGACTGAACACGCTCCTCGTCGGCGCGCGGCAGGTGGTTACCTGCCGCGGCCCGGCGCGGGCCCGCCGCGGCCGCGAGCTGGGCGAGGTCGAGGTGCTGCGCGACGCGGCCGTCCTGCTGGAGGGCGGCCGGATCGGGGGCGTGGGGTCGTATGCGGAGCTGCGAGCCGCGCACGCCGACGCGGTGGCCGAAGAAGTGCGCGGGGTGCTCTTCCCCGGGTTCATCGATTGTCACACCCACGCCGTGTTCGGCGCGCCTCGGCTCGACGACCACGAGCGCCGCGCGCTCGGCGAAGACTACAAGACCATCGCCGCGCGAGGCGGGGGCATCCTGCAGTCGGTGCGCGACGTCCGGGCACGGCCCGAGGCTGAGCTGGGCGCGCTCACCCGCGCGCGGGTGCGCGCGCTGCTCGCGCACGGCAGCACGACGATCGAGGTCAAGTCGGGATACGGGCTCGACCCCGCGACGGAGCTCAAGCAGCTGCGCGTCATCCGCGACGTGGCGTCGGCGGAGCGCGCCGCCCTGGTGCCGACCTTCCTGGGTGCGCACGAGGTGCCGCCCGAGTTCCGCGACCGTCGTGCGGACTACATCCAGCTGCTGTGCGACGACATGATACCCGCCGTGGCCCGAGAGCGGCTGGCACTGGCGTGCGACGTGTTCTGCGAGCCCGGCGTGTTCGACCTCGCGGAGGCGCGCATCATTTTGACGGCTGCACAGCGGTGCGGACTGGCCGTCAAGCTGCACGCCGACGAGCTGGAGGGCTCGGGCGGGGCCGAGCTCGCCGCCGCGCTGGGTGCGCTGTCCGCGGACCACCTCGCGGGCATCTCCGACACCGGGATCCGGGCGCTCGCCGCGAGCGACACCGTCGCGGTCCTGCTCCCCGCGACGATGGCATTTCTCGGTACGCGCGGGCACGCGCCGGCGCGGCGGCTCGTGGAGGCGGGAGCGGTCGTGGCGCTCGCGACCGATTTCAACCCGGGCTCGTCGCCCACGATCAGCCTGCCACTGGTGATGGCGCTCGCCGTGTCGCAGCTCGGGCTGCGCCATCCGGAGGTGCTGAACGCGGTGACGGTCAATGCGGCGGCGGCGCTCGGGCTAGCCGCCGACCGGGGCCAGATTGCTCCGGGCTTTCGGGCTGACCTCGTGTCGTGCGACGTGTCCGACTGGCGCGAAGTGGCGTATTGGCTGGGTGCAAACCTCGTAACCGCCGTCTGGACAGGAGGTTCCGCTTGTCCGCTCCGCTCGGCGCCGATATCTTTAGGGCTCCATGTCGAAGCTTGAGAAGCTCAAGGAGAAGGCCCGCAGCCTCGAGGGGAAAGACCCTAAAGGGGCGATCGAGGCGTGGCTCGAGATCCTGAAGGGGCAGGAGGGCGAGGGCGACCCGAACCCCGATCTCTCCATCTTCAATCGTGTCGGCGATCTGTACCTCAAGGTCAAGGATCCGGCCCAGGCGGCCGACTACTACGATCGCGCCGTCGACAAGTACGCCGAGCTGGGCTTCCACAACAACGCGATCGCGATGTGCAACAAGGTGCTGCGCAACGCGCCCGGGCGGCAGACCACCTACCTCAAGCTCGCCAAGCTGTATGCGTCGAAGGGCTTCATGGCGGAGGCTAAACAGAACTTCGTCGAGTACGCCGAGCGGATGCACAAGGTGGGGAAGATCCAGCAGGCGTTCGCGGCGCTGAAGGAGCTGGCGGATATCTCGCCCGAGGGCGCGCACCTGCGGGGGACGCTGGAAGAATACCTGCGCATGTACGGCGATCCGGATCGGCGCTCGGTCGGCAGCGTCGCGCCCCCCGCCAAGCCCGTGGTGCCCGACGATCCGTCGAAATCGGGCAAGCGCAAGACCTCGAGTCTCGTGTTCTTGGACGTGGACGCCCCGCCGACGTCCCGGGAGGAGCCGCGGACACGCGCCACGCCGCCACCCAGGCCAGCGCCCGAGCCCGAACCTGAGCCGGAGCCGGAACTGGAACCGGAGCCGGTGGCCGAGAGCCTCCTCGAGCAACTGACGGCCGACCTCGACCTGTCGCTCGACATCGAATCGACGAGCCTGGTCGAGGGGCTCGAGTCCACCACCGGCGGCGCGATTCTCGACGGGTTCGAGACGACGAGCGCCGAGTTCGGCGAGGTTCAGCTGGACGCGGGGGACGTCCCCTCGTTGCGGGACGAAGTCTCGGCCGACGACATCCCGCCGCCGGCGGAGTTCGAGCCGACCGTCGTCGAGCAGGAGAGTCCCGCCGGTCAGGATCTCGAGCTCGAGCCATTGCTCGAGAGCGACCTCGAAATCGAGCCGCCCGTGCCGGCCCCGAGGGCCGTGCCGCCGAAGGCTCCGCCGGCGCGGGTGGCGCCGGTCGTGCCGAGGCGGCCCGGGGCGCCTGCTGCAGCCGCGACCCCTGCGCGCCCGGGTGTCGGATCGCCGCCCCGCGTCACGATTCCCACGACGCCGACGCCCAAGGTCGAGCGGCCGCGGGCCACGCCGCCCCAGCTGAAACCGCTCGTCCCGAAGCGCCCGGCGCCGCCCCCGCCCCCGCCCCCGCCGCCCAAGCGGAAGCCTGTCATTGAGGTGCCCCCGCTCGAGCTCGAGCCCGACTTCGACACCCCGACCGACCAGGGCCACGACGTCGACGACCAACCGCTCGCCATCGACGAGGGCCCGGCGCTCGGCGGGCTCAGGGGGTTCATCCAGACCGAGAACGACACGTCGATCACATCGGCCGGGCGCCGCTCGGCGGCGATCGACCTGGGTCTGGACGGGGTCGTGAACCAGGGCAGCGAGGCCGGGTCGCTGGTGTTCGAAAACATCGAGGTGCCCCCCGGCACGCCCACCATCCAAGACCTGGAGGGGCGCGTCGCCGATGACCCTGACGATCCCGACGCCCATCAGGCGTTGGGCGAGGCTCTGATCGAGACGGGGGAGCGCGAGCGCGGCATCGAAGAGCTGGACCTGGCGACGACCGGATTCGAGAACCGCGGTAACCTGCCTCAGGCGCAGGACCTGGTGGACGAGATTCTGCGGCTCGATCCCAACAGCGTGCGGCACCGGCAGAAGCAGGTTGAGTTTGCATTCAAGTCGGGCGACAAGGCGAAGCTGATCGACGCCTACCTCGAGCTCGCCGACACGCTCTTGCGCAGCGATCTTCCCGACAAAGCGCGGGCCGTGTATCGGCGGGTGGCCGAACACGATCCGACGTGCGAACGAGCCACAGCGGCGCTCGCGATGCTCGCTCCTGCCGCCCCACCGCCGCCGCCGCCGAAGGCGAAGGGGAAGCCCGCGGCCCGCGACACCGAGGAGAAAACGGCGCCGCGCGACGCAAGAATGAAAGTGCGGGACGAGGCGGTGGACACCGGCGACTTCGTCGACTTGAGCGCGATGATGCTGGCGGACGATCAGCCGGTGCGCGACACGCGCATGAAAGTGGCGGATGAAGAGCCCACCGGCGACGAGGAGAAGGACTTCCAGGAGATGCTCGCGCGCTTCAAGCAGGGCATCGACGAGAACATCGACGAGGGCGACTTCCAGTCCCACTATGACCTGGGGGTGGCGTTCAAGGAGATGGGGTTGCTCGACGAGGCCATCTCGGAGCTGCAGAAGGCGCTGCGGGCGCCCGACGGGAAGCTCCGGAGCTCGGAGGCGCTGGGTGTGTGCTTCATCGAGAAGGGCGCGTATGTCGTGGCGGAGTCGATCCTGCGGCGCGCGCTCGACCTGCCGGCGTCGAGCGACCAGGAGCGCTTGGGCATCCTGTACTGGCTCGGCCGGGCCCTCGAGGAGCAGGGCAAGCGGGTCGAGGCGCGCGAGCAGTATGGCCGGGTGTTTGCGGTGGACATCCGGTTCCGGGACGTCGGCGAGCGCAGCAAGGCGCTCGCGAAGGCCAAGTAGCATGAGCCAACAAGTCGTCCCGATCGCGCTGCGAGACGTGCAACGGCCTGTGGCGGCGGAGTTGGAGCGCGTCGCCGAGGAGCTCCGGCGCATCATCGCGGCGGACTTCCCCATCATCGCCCAGGTGAACGAACATCTGCTGCGCATGAAAGGGAAGCTGTTCCGTCCCACGCTGCTGCTGCTGTCGAGCCACGCGGCCGGCTCGGAAGATCCGCGCGCCGTCACCCTCGCGGCTGTGGTGGAGCTGATCCACCTCGCCACCCTGGTCCACGACGACTCCGTCGATCACTCCACGCTGCGGCGCGGCATGCCGACGATCAACGCGCTGTTCTCGCACCAGGTCGCCGTCATCATGGGCGATTACCTGTACTCCCGCGCGATCATCGAGCTGGTCCGGCTGGACGACCTCGAGCCGCTGCGCGTGTTCGCCCGGGTCACGAACGAGATGACCATCGGCGAAATGCGCCAGCTCGAAGCCCACGATAAGCTGGCGTACGGCGAGGCGCAGTATGACCAGCTGATCCGGGCGAAGACCGCGTCGTTGCTGTCGGGGGCGTGCGAGGTCGGCGCGCTGCAGGCGCCCGCCGCGTATCGTGCGGCGCTCGGCCGCTTCGGGATGCACCTCGGCATGGCGTTCCAGATCGCCGACGACCTGCTCGACTACACGGCGGCGGAGGCGGTGACGGGAAAGCCCTCGGGGCTCGACTTGCGAGAGCACAAGGTGACGCTGCCGTTGATCGCGGCGCTCGAGGCCATGTCGCCCGCCGACCGGCGGCTCGTGGGCGAGCTCATGACGGCGCCCGAGCCCGCCGACGCGCTGGTCGCAGAGGTGATCCGGCAGGTGGCCGCGGCGGGCGGCTTGGACTACGCGCGCCGCCGGGCGCTGGAGCTGGCCCAGCAGGCGGAGGCGGAACTGGACATCCTGCCCCCCTCGCTCGCGCGTGATGCGCTGCGGGAGAGCATTGCGTACGCCGTGGAGCGCCGTAGCTAGCCCGTGGCGCCAGGCCCACGCAGGCCGTTATTTTACTTCGGAGTCCTGGCGACCGGCTTCGTGCTGGGCGGTTTCGTCCACTCGCTGCTGCGGCGCTTCTTGCCGCAGGGGCCGGCGAAAGAAATCTTCACCTGGGCGGTGACGCCGACGTTGGGACCGGTCCACATGGATCTGTTGGTCGTGTCGATTACGCTCGGGCCCATTGGATTCGACGTATCGCTGCTGGCGCTGCTGGGAGTGGCCATCGCCTACTACGTCGCCCGGTCGATCTTCTGAAGCGAGGCGCGTCATGTTCGGGGACCTGTCGTTCAGCCACATCGTGATTCTGCTGCTCGTGCTGGTGTTGGTGTTCGGCGCGAAGCGGATCCCGGAGATCGGATCCTCGCTGGGGCAGGGGATCAAGGAGTTCAAGCGCAGCCTCAAGGAAGCCACGGGCGACGACCAGCCCACCATCCCGCCGCGCGGCGTCCAGCCGCCGACCTCCAACCCGCTGTCGACGAGCGGTGATCCGAAGCGCCTGAGCGACTAGCTCTCGGCGGCCGCCGACGGGCGGAAAAACTCGGTGCGGCGGTCCACGATTTTTGCGCTGGCGCGCAGCGCGGCGATGTACTGCTGCACGCGCGCCTGGGCGAGCGGCCGGAATAGCGCTTCCCGCTGCTGGACGCGCTGCTTCAACCAGGCGGCCGAGTCGGCGGCGTGGCGCGCCAGACTCTGCACCACGAAGGCACCCGTTTCACCCTCGACGACCCCGCTCCGCTCCCCCGGCTTGAGCCCGAACGCCGTCCCCAGCACCAGCGGATTGCGCGCGAACTCGGCAGGCGCGGTGACGCGGGTGAACTGCCCCAGCTTCTCGACACGGTAGCCCCGGGCCCGGCCCGCGCTGAGGAGATCGGTGGCGGCGCGTAGCGCCGCGGCCGCCTGCTCCGCCTGCTGGCGGGCCACGGCCTTCTTCTTCTCGTAGCGGGCCGCATCGAGCACGCGGGCGCGGACCTGTGCCAGCGGGGGCACTCCGGCGGCCTCGAGCGAATCGAGCCGAAACACGTCGCTGGCGTGCGCGGCGTCGATCACCGGGCTCGTCTCGCCCGGACGCGCCTCGAACGCCCAGACGCTCACGTCGGGCACCATCGTCTGGCCGAGCGTGAGCCGCTCGTGCTGGATCAGCTTCGGGGCGCGTGCGACGGGCAAACCGAGCCGTTGCGCCGCGCTGTCGAGCCGGGCGCCGTCGGTCTGCTCCGCCGCTAGTCGGTCCAGGGTGTCGGCCCGTGCGTCCACGGCGTCGAGATGCGGGCCTTGGAGCACGATCGGCACGAGGATATGACGCACGTGCACCGAGTCGCCCTTCGCGGCGTCGAGACGGATCAGGTGATAGCCGAACTCGGTGAGCACCGGCTCGCTGAGCACGCCCGGCGCGAGACGCCGCACCGCCGCGGCGAACGGCGGGACGAATCCGCGGGCGTCGCGCTTCACCCAGCCGAGATCGCCGCCCTGGGAGGCGCTTCCGGAGTCGGCCGACTCCTTCTTCGCCACGTCCTCGAACTTGGCCTTGCCGCTCGCGACCGCGGTCCGCAGCGCGCGCACGTGCGCCAGGGCCGCCGCGGTGTCGGCGGCATCCGGAATGCGCGGTAACGCGACGTAGCTGAGCCAGGCCGCCGCGGGTCGCTTGAAGTCGTCGCGGTGCGCCTGGTAGTAACGCTCCAGCTCGGCATCGGACACGGGCGCGAGCGAGTCGGGAACGTCCTCCGGCCGGACCGCGAGCAACGCGACCGTCACCGACTCGTGTTGGTCACGCCAGACGCGCCACAACCGCGCGTCCGAGACGTATACGTCGGCCGTGATGTAATCCTCGAGCTTGCGCTGCGGCAGGTATTCCCGGTAGAGCTGCTCAATCTGGGCGGCGAACTCCGGCCCGGCGGTCGTCAAGTACCGCTGCCATTTGCTGATGTCGAACTGGCCGTTGGTCTGGAACGTCGGATCCCGCAGCACCTGCTGCAGGATCTGCGGCGGCGGCGAGCTGCGCGCTGCTTGGATCAGCTCCTCGTCCGAGATGACGATCCCCAGGCGCCGGTACGCCCGCTCGAGCAGGATGTTCTGGATGAACTGGTCGGCGACCCGATTCTGAAGCTGCTGCTCGTCCTCGCGCGACAGGCGCCCGCCGCCCTGCTGCCGCCGGTACTGCTCGAGCGTGGCCTGATACTGCAGCTGAAACGCTTGCGAGCGTACCACCGCGCCGTCGACTTTGAGAACGACGTCCTTGCCACCCGCGAAAATGTCCGACACTTGACCATATGCCATCCAGCCAATGAAGCTGATCGCCACCACCCAGAACACGGGCTTCGTGATTTCGCGCATCGCGCGCATCATAGCGGGCAAGACTCCAGACGAAACGGGTGAGAAGGGGCATAAGTCTATAAACGACAACACGAAAACTCAAGCGAGCGAGCGTCAGTCAGATTGACAGCGCGGCCCGGCAAACACTATCATTGTCCAATTCCCCCAACCACTTAGGCCGTGGTCTACACCAGCGAGATCGAAAAGCTCGAACAACGGTGGGCGGAGAACCCCAAGGGACGAAATTTCGCTCCGTTGGCGGACGCCTATCGTAAAGCGGGAGAACTAGATAGAGCCCTCGAGCTGTGTAAAGCCGGCCTCGAACTCCATCCCGACTATGTCAGCGCGCACATTGTCTTCGCGCGCTGCTTGATCGAACAGAAGGACGACAGCGGCGCCTCCGACGTGTTCCGGAGGGTCCTGGCCCTCGACCCGGAGAACGTGCTCGCGCTCAAGATCTTGGCGGAGATCGCCGCGCGCGGCGGCCGGTTCGACGAGGCGGTGGAGTGGCTCGGCCGGCTACTGAACGCCGATCCGATGAATGGCGATGCGGCGGAGGCGATGACACGGGCAAAGGGTAAGGCTGCCCAGTCCGCGGCCAAGGCGACGCCACCGCTGCCGGTGGCGACGATCCCTGAGCCCGTCGTGCGGTTGATGCCCGAAGCGGGCCACCCCCAACCACCGATGCCCCACGCCCCGGCATCCCCGCCACCCGTTGCCCTGCCCGACTTCGTGGTCGACCACGCGTCCGAAGGCCCGGCCTCTCCCGATCTCGCGGCGCAGGGCACGCCTTCCGACATCGAGACCTTCGACGGCACGCTCGACTTCAATGCGGTGGCCCACCGCGCGGCCCGGGCGGACGGGCTCGAAGTGCAGGAGGAAGTCGAGCTCAAGCCGCAGGACTTGGTGGTGGAGGGTCTGGCCCACTCGCAGTACGAGAGCGGGACCTTCGCGATGCTGCCCGAGGCCGAGTCGGACGACGCCTTCCCGACGATCGACCTGCCGCTGATCATGCCGGACGACGTGGACGAGCCCGCGCCTCCGCCGCTGCCCGAGCCCGTGGTCGAGGCGGCGCTCCCCGCGCGCCCCCCACCCCCCCCACCCCCCGCGGCGGTCGCGCTGTCGGACGACGATGGAGCGGCGGACACGGCCACGCTGTCGCGCGCCGAGCCGATGCTCACAGAGACGATGGCGGAGCTGTACCTGCGGCAGGGCCACCAGGAGGAGGGTGTGCGGGTCTATCAGGCCCTCCTGGCGCAGCGGCCCGCGGACACGCGCCTGCGGGCGCGGGTCGCGTCCCTTGTCTCGGGAGGGAGGGGGGGAGGCGGACGGGAGACGGGTGAGACGGTCCAGGTTTTCCTGAGGCGGATCCTGGCGGGGCGGCCGGGGATGCCGGCGGCGGAGCCGCCTCCGACGGCCAGCGACTCGCCCCTCGACGGCGCGTTCGCGAGCGCCCAGCCCGATGGCGAGCCGGAGGCCGCCTTCCTCGGCCGGGGCGAGGCGACGCGAGCTGCGTCGGACAATATCTCGCTCGACCAGGTGTTCGGCGATGAGGGTCCGCGACGCTCGACGCCGGCGGCGGATAGGGCCGGGCCGGTGCCGGAGACTGCCGCCCCGGGCGCACCGCCAGGCGGCGGTTTCTCATTCGACCAGTTCTTCAGCCCCTCGCAGGAGCCTGAGGCGGGCGGGGGTGGAGGGCGGGCCCCGGCCGAAGGCGGCACCGCGCCCCGGACCCCGGGCCGCGCGTCCGGTGCCGCCCTGCGGCCGCCGGTGGAGGACGAAGGCGAGCTCGACCAGTTCCAGACTTGGCTCCGAGGCCTCAAGTCCTAGTGCACATCGCCGTGCTGAACGGCCCGAACCTGAATCTGCTGGGCGAGCGCGAGCCGGAGCTGTACGGACGCACCACGCTGGCGGAGATCGAGGCGCGCACCCGCGCGCGAGCCCGGGCGCTTGGCGTCGAGGTGTCGTGGACGCAGACGAACCACGAGGGGGAGCTGGTGGATGCGATCCAGCGACTCCCCGGGAAGGTCGACGGCCTGGTGCTCAATGCCGCCGCGTTCACGCACACGAGCCTCGCGGTGCGTGACGCGCTGCTCGCGGTGCGCATCCCGTTCGTTGAAGTCCACCTCTCGAACATCTTCGCGCGCGAGGCCGAGCGACGCCGCTCGGTGCTGGCGGACGCCGCGGTGGGTCTGGTGACGGGGTTCGGTGCGGAGAGCTACCGGCTGGGACTCGAGGGCCTGGTCGGCTATCTCCAGGCCCGCCATGACCCCTGACCGGCGGCGCGCGCGGCAGGAGGCGTTGGTCCGAGCGCTGGAGGCGGACGGCCTGGACGGACTGCTCGTGTCGTCGCATGCCAATATCCGATACCTGACGGGGTTCTCGGGCTCGGCAGCGCTGGTCGTGGTCACCCGGGCCGACGTGCTGCTGGTGACGGACTTCCGGTACGACGAGCAGGCGCGCGCGGAGGCCGGAGCCGTCGCGCGTGTCGAGGTCGAGAGCACCAGCGTGTGGGACCGCTTTTTCAAGGAGCTCGCCACGCTGGGGCCGCTCGACGCGGTGGGTTACGAGGCGCACACCCTGACGGTGCATGACGCGGAGCGCTTCCCGCAGGCGGGGAAGGCGTGGCGGTGGAAGCCCACGACGGAGCTGGTCGAGCGGCTGCGCGCCGCGAAGGACGAAGGCGAGGTCGGTGCCATCAAGAGCGCGGCCCTGCTGGCGGGCGAGGCGTTGCGCCAGACGCTGGTGCAGGTGCGGCCCGGCATGACGGAGCTGGCGATCGCCGGAGCGCTGGAGGGGGCGCTGCGACGGCTGGGAAGTGAGGGCCATCCGTTCTCGACCATCGTGGCGTCGGGTCCGCGGAGCGCGCTGCCACACGCCCGCTCGAGCGGACGGGCGGTGGCGGTGGGCGAGTGGCTGCTACTAGACTTTGGGGCTCAGGTGGACGGTTACTGCGCCGACATTACGCGCACGGTGGTGGTGGGAGCGCGGGCGAGCGAGCGGCAGCGCGTGCTGTACGGTCTGGTGCATGACGCGCAGCGACGCGCCCGCACGGGCGTGCGGGCGGGGATGAGCGGGCGGGACGCGGATGCGCTCGCGCGCGAGCCGATCGCGGCGCGCGGCTTCGGCGATGCGTTCGGCCACTCGCTCGGTCACGGGCTCGGGCTCGAGGTGCATGAAGCGCCACGCCTCTCGAAGATCAACGCCGATCCCCTCCCCGCCGGCGCCGTGGTGACCATCGAGCCGGGCGTGTACCTCGCGGGTGAGGGTGGTGTGCGCATCGAGGACGACGTCCACCTCGCGCCGGACGGCCGGGGCGCGGAGCTGCTCTCCGACGGGCTGACGGACCTCGTGGAGCTCGTGTAACTTTGGGGGCCATGAACCTCGATATCATCGCGCAACTCGTGCAGATCTTGAAGGAGGCGCCCGAGCTGGGCGCGATCGAGCTCCGCCGGGGTCTGTTCGGGGCGTGGTCGTCGGTCCGGGTGTCCAAGGCCGGCGTTTCCAACGCCGGGGGCGGGCACCCCTTGGTCGTGACCGCGTCGTCTCCCAGCGCGCCTGCGCCGGGTGCCGGGGTGGCGGAACCGGGGGGCGGGAGACGGGAGTCCGTGCCCCCCCCGCATCTGGTCGAGATCAAGTCTCCCATGGTGGGGACGTTCTATTCGGCGCCGGAGCCTGGGGCCGAGCCGTACGCGAAGGTGGGGAGCCGAGTGGCGACGGGGCAGGTGGTATGCATTATCGAAGCGATGAAGATCATGAACGAGATCGAGTCCGAGGTCGCCGGGGTCGTGCGCGAGGCACTGCTCGAGAACGCCCAGGCGGTCGAGTTCGGACAGCCCCTCTTCCGGGTGGACCCTCATGGCTGACGCGCCCCAGACCGGTCAAGCGACGTTCAACTTCAAGGCGGCCATCACCCAGATGGTCCAGCGCAACGCCTCCGACCTGCTGCTGAAGGTGGGCCGGCCGGCGACGATCCGCGTGAACGGCGATCTGGTGGGGCTCGACACGACGCCCCTGAAGCCGGAGGAGCTGAAGTCGCTCGCGGAGCAGATCATGACCCCGCGCCAGGTGAAAGAGTTCGCCGAGCACAAGGAGGCGGATTTTGCGATCGGCGTGCCCGGGGTGGGGCGATTCCGGACCAACGTGTACCAGCAGCGCGGGACGGTGGCGTTCGCGTTCCGGGCCATTCCGTATGAAGTCAAGACGATCCGCGATCTGAACCTGCCGCTGGTGCTCGAGGAGACCGCGCTGCGGCCGCGCGGGCTGGTCCTGGTCACCGGCGTGACGGGGTCGGGAAAGTCCACGGCGCTCGCCGCGATGATCAACCACATCAACACGAACCGGCGGGTGAACATCATCACGATCGAGGATCCGATCGAGTTCCTGCATCGGGATAACCTCGCCAACATCTCGCAGCGCGAGGTCGGGAACGACACGCTGTCCTTCAACGCGGCGCTGCGCCACGTCCTGCGCCAGGCGCCCGACGTGATCCTGATCGGCGAGATCCGCGACACGGAGACGCTCGACACCGCGCTCAAGGCGGCGGACACCGGGCACCTGGTCTTTTCGACGCTGCACACGACGGATGCGACACAGACGATCAGCCGCGTGATCTCCTTCTTTCCCCCGCACCAGCACGAAGAGATTCGCCATCTGCTGTCGACCGCGCTCCACACGATCGTGTCGCTGCGGCTGGTGCCCCGCAAGGACGGGAAGGGGCGGCTGCCCGCGTCGGAGGTGCTGATCAACACGGCGGCGGTCCAGGAGAACATGCGGGATCTCACGAAGTCGCTCAGCATCCCCGACCTGATCGCGCAGGGCTCGGTGCAGTATGGCATGCAGAGCTTCGATCAGTCGCTGTTCTACTGGTACCAGCAGGGGATGGTCAGCTACGAGAGCGCGATCTTCTACGCCACGAATCCGAGCGAGTTCGCGCTGAAAGTCTCGGGCGTGGACTCGGGCGAGAGCCAGGCGTTCGGCGGGACCACGGCCGCGGCCGGCCTGCGCGGCGACATCACACCCTGATGTTCAAGAAGGTGCTGATCGCGAACCGCGGGGAAATCGCCCTGCGGGTAATCCGCGCATGCAAGGAGCTGAGCATCGCGACGGTCGCCGTCTACTCCGAAGCGGACCGCGACAGCCTGCACACCCGGTTCGCCGACGACGACGTCTGCATCGGCCGGGCCCCCTCCCGCGACAGCTATCTGAACATCCCGCGCATCATCGCGGCCGCCGAGATCACCGGGGCCGACGCGATTCACCCCGGGTACGGGTTCCTGGCGGAGAACGCCGAATTCGCGGACATCGTGCGGGCGTCGAACATCACGTTCGTGGGCCCGACCGGCGACCAGATCCGGCAGATGGGCGACAAGGCCGCCGCCCGGAAGCTCGCCCAGAAACTCAAGGTGCCCACGGTGCCCGGCTCACCCGGGCCGGTCGAAGACGCGGAGGCGGGACTCAAGATCGCCGAGAAGATCGGCTTTCCCGTGATCATCAAGGCGTCGGCGGGCGGGGGCGGCAAGGGGATGCGCGTGGCGCAGGATGAGGAGCAGTTCCCCCAGGCCTTCTCGCTCGCGAAGCAAGAGGCGCTCGCCGCGTTCGGGTCGGACGAGGTGTACCTCGAGAAGTATCTCGCCCGGCCGCGCCACATCGAGATCCAGATCATGGGCGACACCCACGGGCGCGTCATGCACCTGTGCGAGCGCGACTGCTCGGTCCAGCGGCGGCACCAGAAGTTGATCGAAGAAGCCCCGAGCCCCGCGGTGGATCAGACCCTGCGCCAGGACATCGGGGACGCGGCGGTGCGACTCGCGGAAGCCATCAGCTACGCGGGCGCCGGGACGATCGAGTTCCTGCTCGAGGAAGACGGCTCGTACCATTTCATGGAGATGAATACCCGGATCCAAGTGGAGCACCCCGTGACGGAGATGTGCACCAACTTCGACCTCGTGAAGGAGCAGATCCGGGTGGCGGCGGGAGAGCCGCTGTCGTTCGTGATGAACGGGCACCGGCTGCGCGGGCATGCCATCGAGTGCCGAGTGAACGCGGAGGATCCGTCCCGCAACTTCCAGCCGAGCCCCGGCACCATCACCGTGTACCATCCACCGGGCGGCCCGGGCGTGCGGGTCGACACCCACATCTACGCCGGGTACACCGTGCCGCCGTACTACGACTCGCTGCTCGCGAAGCTGATCGTCCACGGCAACACCCGCGCGGAGGCGCTCGCGCGTATGCGGCAGGCGCTCGACTCGTTTATTATTGAAGGCGTGACCACGACCATTCCCTTTCTCAGTCGGGTCATGCGTCATCCCGACTTCGTCGCCGGCCGCGTGGACACCAAGTTTCTCGAGCGCGAGCCCCAACTGCTCCAGCCACCCGCATGAGAATCGACGTGCACTTCACGCCCGTCGGCCTCGTCGCGGGGGATCTCGCCGGCCGGGGCGTCGTCGTGATCGACGCGCTGCGCGCGACGACCACCGTGATCACCGCCCTCGCGAACGGCGCCAAGGCGGTGATCCCCGCCGCGACGTCGGAAGAGGCGGTGCGCCTCGCCTCGAACCTCGAGAAAGACGGCGTGCTCCTCGCGGGGGAGCGGAAGAGCGTCAAAATGGAAGGGTTTGCGTTGGGCAACTCGCCGCGGGAGATGACCGCGGCGGTGGTGGCGGGCAAGACCATCGTGCTCGCGACCACGAACGGCACGCCCGCGCTCGTCGCGGCCCAGGGCGGCGATCCCGTTCTGGTCGGCGCGCCGGCGAACTTCAAGGCGCTGGTGGAGCGGGCGCGGGCGGTGCTCGCCCAGCGCGGCGATCTCGTGATCGTGTGCGCCGGGCGCGAGAAGCAGTTCGCGATCGAGGACGCCTATACCGCCGGCCGCCTGCTCAAGGCGGTGAAAAAGGGCGTCCGCAAGGTCGTCCTCAACGACGCGGCACGCGCCGCCGCCGCCCTCACCGGCGAGTTCGCCGGCTGGACCGAGGCCCTCGAGGGGTCCGAGGCCGCCCGCCAGCTCGCCGAGGTCGATCTCGCCGCCGACGTCGACTTCGCCGCCCGGGCCGACCGCTTCACGGTCGTTCCGGCCTACGCGGACCGCCGCATCACATGAAGGCGAAAGTGCGCCAGGAGCTGATCGGCATCGGCGCGCTGGTCGTGGGACTGTTCCTCGGACTCACCGTGCTGCGGCTGCCCATCACCGGCAGCTGGGGCGACCACATCGGCTCGGTGTTGTGGCGCCTGCTGGGTGTGGGGTCGGTGCTGCTGCCGCTGCTCGGCATCGGCTGGGCGCTCGCGGCGTTCGAGCGGCTGGGCAGCCTGTCTGCCGGGCGGACCGCGGTGCTGGGCGCGGGGCTCGTGCTGCTGATTCCCTACGGCATCGGCACCGTCACGGGTGCCCGGTTCCCAGCGGACTACCTGACGTGGGGCCCGACGCAGCAGCTCGTCGGCATGGGGCCGGCGCTGCTCGCCCACGGGGTCCACCAGGTCATCGGGACGGCCGGCGGCACGCTGGTCGGGCTGTTCGCGCTGTCGGCGCTGGGGCTGTTGACGGTCGGGTGGCATCCGCTCGTGGCGCTGAGAACACGGGAAACGGGAATCGCGACGCGGGAAACGGGAATCGGGAAACGGGAAACGGAGAAGACGGTCAAGGCCAAGCCGGTCACGGAACCACCAGCGGCCTCGCCGTCAGCCACGTTTCCCGTTTCCCGGTTCCCGAAGGAGCGGCGGGGACGGGCGGAGCGCACGCCTCCCGCCTCCCGCCTCCCGCATCTCGTCCCACCCGGGGTTCTCATTCCCCCCATCGATCTCCTGAACCCCGCTCCGCCCGAAGACGGCGACGCGGGGCTCGCGCAGATCGAGCAAATGGGTCGGAAGCTGATCGAGACGCTGCAGACGTTCCGGGTGGAAGGCGCGATCGCCGGTCGCACGGTCGGACCGGTGGTGACGCAGTACGAAGTGGCGCCCGGTCCGGGCGTGAAAGTGGGCCGCATCGCCGCGCTCGCCGACGATCTCGCGCTCGCGATGCGCGCTCCCTCGCTCCGGATCGTGGCGCCCATCCCCGGGAAGGCCGCCGTGGGCATCGAAATCCCGAACCCCATGCCGCGGATGGTGCACGTGCGCGAGCTGATCGACGGCGCCGAGTATCAGCGCCCGACCCGCGCCCTCCCGATCGCCCTCGGCAAGAACCTCGAGGGCGATTCCGTGGTGGCGGATCTGGCCAAGATGCCGCACCTGCTGATCGCCGGCGTCACTGGGTCGGGGAAATCCGTGTGCATCAATACGATCATCACGAGCCTGATCTACACGCACCCGCCCGAGAAGCTCACGCTGCTGATGATCGATCCCAAGATGGTCGAGCTCTCGATGTACGCCGCCCTGCCGCACCTCGGGCTGCCGGTGGTCACGAACCACCACAAGGCGGCGAGCGTGCTCAAGTGGGCGGTCTGGGAAATGGAGCGGCGCTACCGGCTGCTGCACGCGAACCAGGCGCGCAACATCGTGGACTTCAACAAGAAGGTCGAGGAGAAGAAACCGCTCAAGGGCCCGCGCGAGACGCTGGCCACACAGGCCGGTATCCAAAAGGAGCTGCCGCTCGACGGCGAGTACCGCGACGGGATCTTCCCCTATATCGTGCTGATCGTGGATGAGCTGGCGGACCTGATGCTCACGGTGCAGGGCGAGATCGAGACGCCGCTCGCGACGTTGGCCCAGAAAGCCCGCGCCATCGGCATCCACCTGGTCCTCGCGACCCAGCGTCCCTCCGTGAACGTCATCACCGGGCTCATCAAGGCGAACTTCCCCTGCCGCATCGCGTTCCGGGTCTCCGCCAAGGTGGACAGCCGCACCATCCTCGACCAGAACGGCGCCGAAACCATGCTCGGCAACGGCGACATGCTGTTCCTGCCGCCGGGCAAGAGCGAGCTGCTCCGCGTGCAGGGTGCGTTCATCTCGACCGACGAGACGGAGCGTCTGATGGAGTGGTACAAGGCGCACGCCGCTCGGGCGGCGGTGCCGGCGGGCACGAGCATCGACCAGCAAGTCACCGCGCTGGAAGCAGCGGAAAAGGCCGGGGAAGAGGGAGCGGGGAGCGGGGAGCAGGGAGCGGGGGAGCGTGATTCGCTGTTCCGCCAGGCTGCCGAGGTTTGCATCCAGAACCAGCTCGGCTCGACGTCGCTGTTGCAGCGGCGCATGAGCATCGGCTACGGCCGGGCGGCGCGGATCATCGACCAGCTGGAAATGGCGGGCATCCTCGGGCCGGCGAACGGCTCGAAGCCGCGGGATGTGCTGATCGGCCTCGACGAGTTGGACGACGTCTGCAGGACGTGAGGCCCGGGTCCCGCGCCCGCACGCGCCGGGGCCGTCCGCACGTCACCACCGGTCTATCGGCGGGACCGCAGCCGCACCGCCCTCCGCGCCAGCGCTGCAGCCGCGACGAACGGGAGGAGACAGAGGCGCCCGGCGCTGCGCCAGCGGCCCGAGCGGACGTTCGCGACCAGCTGGCGCGCGTACAGGCGTCCGCTGACACGAAACGCCGGGAAACGGAAGGCCCCGTCCCGGAAGTCCACGCGACCCCACCCGTCGATGCGGAGCGTGCGCTGGACCTCGGGGGGCAGCAGCGGACGACCGACGACGCGCCGATGGATGTCGTCCACGTACGAGAGGTAGCAGCACAGCCCTGCTTCGCCGCCGTGCGCACGGGCCGTTTTGATGACGTAATCCCAGTCGAGACCCTCGGCGCGCAGCGTCCCGACCGTATGCACCACGTCGCTCAAGTGAAACGCGCGACGCCCCGCCACCTTTTCCAGACCTTGGAGCACGAGCTGATCTTCCGGTGAGGGCGTGAAGACCTCCGTCCCCCCGACGGTCGTGAGCCGCCCGCTCTCCACCAGATGGGTGGGGTACCGGGTGTGCTCGCCGGCGTTTCCTACGCGACCGTGGTGGATGTCGAGCGCGATGCCGCCCTGGAGCACGGTGTAGACCGTCGTCCCGGCGAGCCGATGCGCCAGGGTACGCGGCTGGCGGATCACGGGGAGTCCTTCGAGCAGGACGCGGTCGACGTCGACGGTGCGGGCGCGGACCAGGAGATCGAGATCGTCTCCCAGGTCGGGGAAGCGCTGCGTCGCCTTCGGGAGCAGCCACTCGACCCGGTGGCGCGCGCCGGTCCGACGCACGTGCCGCAGGACGTCAAGGGCCGCCCGACCGCGCGCGCGCTCCCCCTCCACCACGTCCGCAAACCTCGCCGGCGGGCGCACCCCAACGGCAGCGAGACGCTCGGCGAGCCGAATCAATACGGCATTCTGTTGCCCGAGGCGGGCACAGAGGTCCCAGTCCACCGCCGAGAATTCCGCTGCGGACACGGGCTCGCCGAGGAGCAGCCGGAGGATGGGCTGCACGTGCAATGCCTCGGGCGGTGGGGGCATGACGCGGATATCTCGTCCTCAGGGAAGTGACCCATATTAGTGGAGCCGCCGCGCCGGGGTCCAGCCTCGGTCCCCGATCGCGCAAAAAACGCGCACGGTGCGCAAGGATTCGGTTTCGCGCGTCGGACGGCACGCTATTAGGTTGCAACGGTGAAGAGCGGGCTGCGGAGCGACCCGGCGGACTGGAAGGATGAGCGCCACCGGCGGGGCATTGCGGGGGAAGAGCAGGCGATCCGGTACCTCCAGTCCCGCGGGTGCACGATCGTGGCGCATCGGTTTCGGGTCGGGCACACCGAGATCGACCTGATCGCCCGGCAGGGCGACCTGGTCACCTTCGTCGAAGTGAAAACCCGGCGGGGAATGGCGTTCGGGAGCCCGCTCGAGGCGGTGACGGGTGCCAAGCGGCGCGAGCTGGTGAAAGCGGCGCGTGTCTGGGTGGATCGCTGCGGTACGCCGGCGGACATCTATCGGTTCGACTGTATCGTGATCGTGGACAACAAGTTGGAGCATCTGGCCGACGCGTTCCGCCCCGGGTGGCGATAGCCGCTATTTCGGTATATATTCGGGTCTCACTCAGACGAGGCCCCCAACCCATGTCGAGGACACTCATGGCGCCGGACAAGGAAGTCGCGAAGCTCTCGGACGAGCGTACGAAGGCCCTGAACCTCGCCATCACCCAGATCGAGAAGACCTGCGGCAAGGGCGCCATCATGCGAATGGGGGCGGACTCGCCGCGGGTGCGGGTGGAGGTGATCCCGACGGGGGCGATCAACCTGGACGCGGCGATCGGGATCGGTGGCATCCCACGGGGGCGCGTGACGGAGATCTTCGGCCCCGAGTCGAGCGGCAAGACGACGCTCGCGCTGCACATCGTCGGGAACGCGCAGCGTCAGGGCGGTGCGGCCGCCTACATCGATGCCGAGCACGCGCTCGACGTCGAGTACGCGAAGAAGCTTGGGGTGGACATCGACGACCTCCTCGTGTCGCAGCCGGACACGGGGGAGCAGGGACTCGAGATCACGGAGATCCTGGTCCGGTCCGGGGCGGTGGACGTGGTGGTGATAGACTCCGTCGCCGCCCTCGTCCCCAAAGCGGAGATCGAGGGCGACATGGGGGACTCGTTGCCCGGTCTCCAGGCGCGCCTGATGAGCCAGGCACTGCGCAAGCTCGCGGGGGCGATCAACCGCTCGCGCACGGCGGTGGTCTTCATCAATCAGCTGCGCGAGAAGATCGGGGTCATGTTCGGCAACCCGGAGACGACCAGCGGCGGGCGGGCGCTCAAGTTCTACGCGTCGGTCCGGCTCGACGTGCGGCGCATCGGTCCGGTGAAGGAGCGGGAGGTGGTGATCGGGAACCACGTCCGCGTCAAAGTCGTGAAGAACAAGGTGGCCCCGCCGTTCCGCCAGGCCGAGTTCGACATCATGTTCGACGAGGGGATCAGTCACGAGTCGTTGCTCGTGGACATCGCCGCGGAGGCGGGGATCATCGAGAAGTCGGGCGCGTGGTACGGCTACGGCAAGGAGCGGATCGGGCAGGGCCGCGAGAACGCCAAGCTGTATCTCAAGGACCACCCGGATCTCGCCCTCGAGGTCGAGGCTAAGGTCAAGGAGCACCTCGGCGTGAAGCCCGTCACCGTGGTGGCCGACGAGGAGGCCTCCGCTCCCGAGGAGTGAGTGCCGACTCTCACCGGACTCGCCCCCGATCCCCGCCAACCGGGCTATCGCCTGGTCGAGGTGGATCGGGGGCGATTTGCGTCCCTTCCGGCGGGCGCGCTCGAGTCGCTCGACCTCCAGGTCGGCGCGGAGCTCGCGCCCGCGGTGCTCGAGCGGTTGCGCGCGCTCGCAGACATTGAAGCCGCCGAGCGCGCGGCGCTGCGGGCGCTCGCGCGGCGGGCACACGCCCGCTGGGATCTCCAGCGCCGCCTCGTGAAAAAACAGCACCCGCCGGCCGCGGTGGACCGAGCGCTGGAGCGGATCACCGCTCGCGGCCTGCTGGACGACCGCCGCTTCGCCGAGCAGTACGTGGCGGTGCGCGCGGCACGCGGGAGAGGCCCCGCGCGGCTCGTCAAGGACTTGCTGGCGCAGGGAGTGGAGCGCCACCTCGCGGAGGCGGCGGTGGCCCAGGCGCTCGAGGAGGAGGGGATCGATCCCCGGCTCGAGGCCCGCGCGGTCGCCACGAAGCGGGCGCGGCAGCTGGGCGGGCTCCCGGCGCCGGTGCGGAAGCGGCGGCTCCTGTCGTTCCTGATCCGCCGCGGGTACGCGGGACCACAGGTGAGGGAGTTGGTGCAGGAGCTGTGCGGGTGACTCCGGGGCGGCGCTTGAAGTCCGCGGCACCGCCGCGGGGTTAACCCACCCTGAAGGACTCACATCTTTCATTCGACACTACAAGTCGGAGTCTGCCCGCCGCATGCGACCGCATCCCGTGTTAGCGCGGGTGGGTTAACCCCGGGGCGGCGCCCCGGGGTACACGGGAGGGCACTGTGGGGCGCTCCCGGGACGCTGGCGTAAGTCCCATGTCGCCTTTCAGTTGCCCCGTGCCGCGCACTATATTCCTCCCCATGACGTCCGCGGAAATTCGCCGCAAGTTCATCGCGTTCTTCACTGGTCGGGGACATCAGGAGGTCCCGAGCTCCCCGCTGGCCCCGGCGGACGACCCCACCCTCCTTTTCACCAACGCCGGCATGGTGCAGTTCAAGCGGGTGTTTCAGGGGCTCGAGCGACGGGCGTACACGCGCGCGGTGACCTGCCAGAAGTGCGTGCGGGCGGGGGGTAAGCACAACGATCTCGAGCAGGTGGGCCATACCGCGCGCCACCATACCTTCTTCGAGATGCTCGGCAACTTCTCCTTCGGAGACTACTTCAAGCAGGAGGCGATCCGGTACGCCTGGGAGTGGGTGACGGGCAAGGACTGGCTCGGCATCGATCCCGAGCGGCTGTATGTGACCGTGCATCACACGGACGACGAGGCCCGCCAGCTGTGGCGGAAAATCACCGGTATCCCCGACGCGCGCATCTTCGGTCTGGGCGACGAGGACAACTTCTGGCAGATGGGCGAAACCGGGCCGTGTGGCCCGTGCTCGGAGATGCTCGTCGACATCCGGGGGAAGCGGGAAGCGGGCAGCGGGAAGCGTGAGCTGAGCATGGACGAATTCGTACGTCTGAGCGAGGCGGGGGAGCTGCTGGAGATCTGGAACCTGGTCTTCATGCAGTACGACCAGCAACCCGACGTATCCCGCATCCCGCTTCCCGCGCCTTCCGTGGACACCGGCGCCGGCCTCGAGCGCCTGGCGGCCGTGATGCAGCACGTCCCCTCGAACTACGACACCGACCTGTTCACCCCGATCCTCGAGCGCGCCGTGGAGGTCGTGGGGAAGAAGTACGATCGGGGGCCGGGCGGCGCGTCCTACCGCGTGCTCGCGGATCACGCGCGCGCCGTGGCGTTCCTCCTCGCGGACGGCGTCTACCCCTCGAACGAGGGGCGGGGCTACGTGCTGCGCCGCATCCTACGCCGCGGCGTCCGCCACGCCTGGCTGCTGGGGTGCCGCGAGCCGACGCTGGTGCATCTGGTGCATACGGTGAGCGGTCTGATGGGACACGTGTACCCCGAGCTGGTCCAGAAGCGCAGCCACCTGGAGAGCGTCACCCGCGCAGAAGAAGAGCGCTTCTTCGACACGATCGAGGGCGGGCTCGAGCGGCTGGACGAGCTCAAGGGCACGAAAGTGATTTCGGGGGAAGACACTTTCAAATTATATGATACCTACGGCTTCCCGATCGACCTGACGCAGCTGATCGCCGGGGAGCGCGGACAAGGCGTCGATCTGAAGGGGTTTGAAAGCGCGCTCGACGCGCAGCGAGAGCGCTCCCGCAATGTGACTGTGAGCCCCGGCACCGGCAGGTCGAAGTTCGAAGGTCACGCCCCGAGCGTGATCGTCAAACGCGGCGGCGGGTGGCGCACCCTCAAACCGAGAAAGAAGCAGAAGTGGATCGGGTACGACGTCACGAGCGCGGAGACCGAGGTGCTGAAGTTTCGACAGGCGGATGACCGGGTGGAGCTGGTGTTGGCGGAGAATCCGTTCTATGCCGAGTCCGGCGGCCAGGTCAGCGACACGGGGCGGGTGAAGGGGGAGGGCTGGGAGCTCGAGGTCGCCGATGTCGAGAAGGTGGACGGCGTGAGCGCGGTGGTCGGCCGGTTCGAGCACGAGCTCGATCCGACACCCGTGCTCGCTCAGGTGGACGAGACACGCCGCAGGAACATCGAGCGCAACCACACGGCGACGCACCTGGTACACGCGGCGCTCCGCAAGATCCTCGGCCCCCACGTGCGCCAGCAGGGCTCCGTGGTGGCGCCCGAGCGGCTGCGTTTCGACTTCGCGCACCATGGGCCGGTGGACGATCCTACGCTCGCGCGAGTCGAGGAGGAAGTGAACCGCCACATCTGGGAGAACCTCCCCGTCACCACGCGCGAGATGAAGTACC
>Ga0184619_10000012_pt1 | contig 81751 bp, 75 predicted proteins | sample PLM0_60_b1_FD_133146 | JGI IMG/M metagenome (GOLD analysis project Ga0184619, IMG submission 133146) | Groundwater sediment microbial communities from an aquifer in East River, Colorado, USA - PLM0_60_b1 | ecosystem: Environmental > Terrestrial > Soil > Riparian zone | place: USA: East River...
AGGGCGAGCATGGGATGGAAAGATACAAGTGGGAACGCGGAATGCGGAACGCGGAACAGACGAGCCAGCGTCGAGGTGCAGACCTACGAATCGTCAGCCGGTCATTCGGTTCCGCGTTCCGACTTCCGCGTTCCGCCTTCTATTCGTAACGCAGCGCGACGATCGGATCGAGACTCGCCGCCCGGCGGGCCGGCCAGATGCCGAAGAACAACCCCACGGCGGCGCTGAAGACGAAGGCGAGCAGGATGGCGAGCGGCGAGATGAGCGTGTTCCAGTGCGCCAGCCTGGACAGCACCACGGCGCCGAACGAGCCGATGAGCACGCCGATCAAGCCCCCCAAGAGGCACAGCACCAGCGCTTCGACCAGGAACTGGAACATGATGTTGAAACGCGTCGCGCCCAGGGCCTTACGCACGCCGATCTCGCGGGTCCGCTCGGTGACGGACACGAGCATGATGTTCATGATCCCGATGCCCCCGACCAGGAGACTCACGGCGGCGATGCCGGCGAGCAGGTACTTGAACGTCTCCGTGGTCTGCTGCAGCGTGGCCAGGATGTCGGTCTGGTTGCGGATCTGGAAGTCGTTGTCCTGCCCGGCGCGGATCTTGTGCTGGCGGCGGAGCACCCGCTCGATCTCGATCATCGCCAGGTTCATGTGGTTGATGTCGTCCACCTTCACGGCGATGTCGCGCAGCCGGTTGGTGCCCATCACGCGGTAGCGCGCGGTCTCGAGCGGGATGAGAATCTGCTCGTCGGGGTTCGAGAACGAGCCCTGCGACCCCTTCTCCGAGAGCACCCCGACGATCTCGAACGAAATGCCGCGGATCAGGATCTCCTGCCCGATCATCGCCGTGCGGTTGGAGTTGAGCATGTCCGGAATGGCGGAGCCGAGCACGGCCACGCGGCGGCGTGCCGCGTCGTCGCCCGCGGTGAACATCCGGCCGGCCGTGATCGTGTAATTCCGGACCGCTGCGTAGTTCGGGGTCGTCCCCACCACGCTCACGTTGATGTTCTGGCTGCCCTGCTGGACCTGGAGGTTGCGGCTCAGCTCGGGCACGACGTCGGTCAGGTAGCGGGCGTTGTTGGCGAGCGCGGTGTCGTCGTCCATGGTGAGGCTCACGCGGGTATCGCTCGCCACGCCGCGCGTGAAGCTCTGCCCGGGATAAATGCTCAGGAGGGTGGGCCCCAGCGCCTGGATCCGGTCCTGCACCGATTTCTGGGCGCCCGAGCCCAGCGCGAGCATGGTGATCACCGCGCCAACGCCGATGATGATGCCCAACATGGTGAGGAGCGAGCGGAGCTTGTTGGCCCGCAGCGCCTCCAGCGCGACCCGGACGATCTCACCCAGGAGCATCGTCAGCGCGGCGGAGTGCTCTGCTGCTGGCGGACGCCGGGCAGCCCACCACCGGTCACGTTCTGGAACCGCTGGCGGAACTGCTGCTGCGCCTGTACCAGCGACGCGCTCGGCAACACCAGCACCGTGTCGCCCTCTGCGAGCCCGCGCGTCACCTCCACATAATCCTGGTCGGTGAGACCGGTGCGGATGGCCGCCGCTGTGATCTTGCCGCCGCGCAGCGTGAACACGATGTAGCTGCCGCTCCCCCCGCCCCCGCCGGCGCCGCCGGCGCCGTTCCGTCCCTGCCCGTTCGGGAACTGACTGCGCAGCTCGGTCATGAGGGCTTGCTCCACGGGCGTGAGCACCGCGCCGCTCTTGCGCTTGGCGAATGCCGCCTGCACCTGCGCCGCGGTGACGCCCGGGGGCAGCGTGATGGCGCGCCCGCTGGGCGTGGTGAACGTCGCCGCGCCCTTGACCGTTTCAGCGGCGTGCAGCTTGCTGCCGTCCGCCGTGTCCGCGCCGGCGGGGCGTTGCCCCTCGGCCTGGGCGAGCTGCTGCTGCACCGTCTTCACGTCGATCCCCAGCACCTGTGCTGCCGAGGCGACGTCGCGCTGGGTGCGCAGGGCTGCGTTCGGCACGGCGAGGACGTCTTGCCGCTGGCCGATGTGGATCTCGACCTCCGTGTTCATGCCCGGCTTGAGCAGGTGATTCGGATTCAGGATGTTCACGAGCACCGGGAACATCGTGACGTTCTGATTCACCTGCGCCTGGGGCTCGATCTTCAGAACGCTGCCGTCGAACGGGCGGTTGGGATATGCGTCCACGGTGACGGTGACGGGAATGCCCGGCTGCACCTTGCCGACGTCGGTTTCGTCCACCAGCGCCTCGACCTGCACGGTGTCGAGGTTCGCCATCTTGAGGATCACGGTGCCGCCGCCCACGTCACGGGTGGGGCTCGAGATCACGGTGCCGAGCACGGCGTCGAGCTCGAGCACCGTGCCGGCGCCGGGCGCCCGGACCTGGGTATCCTCCATCGCGTCCTTGGCCGTCTGGAGGTTCGCTTCCGCGTTGACGACGGCCGACTGCGCCGTGGCGTAGGAGAGCTTAGCCGCGTCGTAGTCGGTCTGCGCGATGGACTGGCTCTGGTACAGCGACTCGCTGCGCTTGAGCTGGGCGGTGGCGTTGTCGAGCTGCGCCTTGGCCACCGCCAGACTGGCTTCGGCCTGCGTGAGGTCGTTCCGCGGGATGCGCGGGTCGATCTTGACGAGCAGCTGTCCCTTCTTGACGTCGTCGCCGGTCTGCACCGGCATCTCGATGATCTCGCCCGACGCCTTCGATTTCACGCTGAGCGTGAGGATCGGCTGGATGGTCCCCGAGGCCGACGCCGTGACCACGATGTCGCGGCGCGCCACCGGGACCTTCTCGTACAGCGGCGCGGGCTGCGCCTTCTTGCACGCGCCGATGCCGAGGATCAGGACCGCGGGGGCGGCCAGGAAAGATCGATTCACTTCGACCCTTTCGTCAGCACGTCGCGCTCGATCAGCCCGTCGCGCAGGTGGATCTGGCGGTGGGCGTGCGCCGCAATGTCGGATTCGTGGGTCACGAGCAGGATCGTCTGCCCGGAGGCGTGCAGCTCTTCGAACAGGCGCATGATCTCCTCGCCGGTAGCGGAGTCGAGGTTCCCGGTCGGCTCGTCGGCGAGGAGGATCGAGGGCTCGTTGACGAGGGCCCGGGCGATCGCGACGCGCTGGCGCTGCCCACCGGATAGCTCGTTGGGGCGGTGCTCCATGCGGTCGGCGAGCCCCACGTGCTCGAGCGACCGCGCCGCCTGGGCCCGGCGCTGCTTCGCGGCGAGGCCCGCGTAAATGAGCGGCAGCTCCACGTTGTGGAGCGCGCTGGCCCGGGGCAGCAGGTTGAACGTCTGGAACACGAACCCGATCTCTTTGTTGCGAATGCGCGCCAGCTCATCGTCGGACAAATCGCTCACCTGCTGGCCGTTGAGCCAGTATTCGCCGGCCGTCGGCGTGTCGAGGCAGCCGATCAGGTTCATCAGCGTGGACTTTCCGGACCCCGACGGGCCCATGATGGCGACGAACTCGTTCCGGCGGACCTGGATCTCGACGGCGCGCAGCGCGTGGACCACCTCGCCGCCCATGTCGTAGTCGCGGGTGAGCTTGTGCGCGAGGATGACGATGTCCGGCAGCGGTGTGTCGCCGGTGCGGAACGTGGCGTGCTCCACGCCGGTCACAGCGGGTGTCCCACGAGCGCTTCGACCTGAGCGCGGGCGATGAGGTAGTTGTAGCGCGCCTGCACCTGACTCACCTGGGCCTGGGTCATGTTGGCCTGGGCCGTGAGCAGGTCGAGCAGGGTGCCGGCGCCGAGGCGGTAGCGCTCCTGGGTGACGCGGAGCGCCTCGGTGGCGGCCGCGACGTTGGCGTCGGTAATCTCGATCTGCGCGTACGACGTGAACAGCGCAGCCAGCTGCTGGGTGAGCTGCGCGTTCACCTGGCGGCGCGCGTCCGCCGCCCGGGCCCTGGCGACGTCCTGGGCCACGCTCGCGGACACCTGCGCCTGCTCGCGTTGGAAGCCGTTGAACAACGTCCACGAGAGACCGAACCGCCACGAGAAGCTCTCGGGGTAACTGGTGAACAGCGGGAGCTGGGGCGAGCCCGTGCCCGCCCGGTTGTTGGTGTACGACACGCTCAGCGAGGGCCAGTACTGCGAGCGGGCGGTCCACGTCCGGGCGCTCGCCGCCCGCGCCTGTGCCTCGGCCTGGTCCACGACGGGCGCGGCCTGGAGCGCCGCGGCGCGCAGCGCCATCGTGTCCGGGAGCCCGGGGAACGCCGTGTCGGGCATCGCCCGCACCGGCTGGTCGACGCCGATCTGGCGACCGAGGTTGGCCTGGGCGGTCGCCAGGTTCGCCTGTGCTTGGAGCAGCGACAGCCGGGCGTTGCCGAGATCGACCGTCGAGGTGAGCGTGTCGGACCGCGTCGCGGCGCCGGCCTGGAACTTGTTCACCGAGATCTGCAACTGCTCCTTGGCGCGGTCGACCTGCGCTTGCCCCACGCGCACCAGCTCTTCGTTCGCGAGGGCGGTGAAAAATGCCTGCTGCGTCGCCAACGTCGTCTGGTAACGCTGGCTCACGAGCCCGGCGCCGGCGGCGTCCTGATCGGCCGACGTGGCCCGCAGGTTCGCCAGTCGCCGGAACCCATCGAACAGGTCGAGGCTGGCCGACAGGCCGCCGGAGTACGAGTAGACCGCCGGCAAGGGATCCGTGGTCCCCTCTCTGAAGTGCGCGGTGTTGCTGCGCGAGGCCGACGCACTGGTGCTCACCGTCGGCAGGAACGCGCCCCAGGCGGATCGCCCGCTGGCCCCCGCGTTGCGCGCATCCCCTTTCGCCTGCACCATGTCCGGCTGCACGTCGAGCGCTCGGCGCACCGCGTCCGCGAGCGAGACCTGGAGCTGCACGGGCGGCGTCGGCGCCGTCTGCTGCGCCGCGAGCGTGGTCGCGCACCAGAGCGACACGCATCCCGCGATCGCCAGCCGCCGCGCGCCCTTCATTTCTTCTGTCCTCCCGCCCCTGTGTCGGTCTTCTCCTGCTCCTTTTGATGCCGGTACCGGGTCACATGGTCGCGGTACTTGATCTGCTGCTCGGGGGTGAGCTGGCGGGACACCTCGGAATCCATCTGGGCCCGCATCGAGTCGAAACGCGGGCGCACGGTTTCCCACACGGCGGTCATCCGGGTGCGGTGACGCTGCAGGATCGCCCGCACGGAGTCACGCTCCGCGGGACCGAGGCGCAGCTCTTCGGTCAGCTCCTCCATCATCCGGTCGAGTCCGCGCGTCCGCTCGGGCGCCGCGGCGGACGCGTAGCGGACCCACAGCGCCCGGCCGCCGGCCCCGACGGTGATCCCCGCCGTGAACGTGGCGACGAGGAACACCACGGCCCAGGTTCTGGAGCGATTCAGCATGACGGCCATCCCTCTCTAGTTCTCGATGACGGAGGCGAGGACCACGTCGACCTCGCCCGGGTGCGCGGGCGGCGCGATCAGGACGTCGGTGACCGTGGGGCGGGCGCCGGCGGGAGGGCGTGCGGCCGCGCGACCCAGCAGGAAGCCCGCGGCGACGGCGACCAGCACGGCGGCGGCGACGCCGGGGCGCGCCCAGCGGGCGAGCACCGCGTCCCAGGATGCGACGCGCTCCTGTGCCGCCCGCGCCAGCACGCGCGCCACGAAGGCCGCTCCGTCGACGCCGGGGTCGAGCGCCCGACGCAGGGCGTCCCCGAGCACCGGATCGGGTCGATGATCGAACGGTTGCAGGTCCTTCATCCCTCCTCCTTCCAGTCCGCGAGCAGCGTGCGCAAGCGGCGCCGCGCGTGGAACACTTCGGACCGCACGGTCCCTTCCGGCAGCTTCAGGATCAGCGCGATCTCGGCGTGCGAATACCCTTCGACGTCGAACAGCACCACCGCCATGCGCCGACGCTCCGGCAGCTCGGCGAGCGCCTGGCGCAGCCGCTCGCCCAGCGCCCAGCGCTCGGCCGTCGTGTCGGGGCGGGGGCCGCCGGCCGTCAGCCCGACGTCGAGCGGCTCGACGTGCCGGACCGTGCGGCGCCGGCGCCGGTCGGTGGCGGCGTTCGCCACGATGCGCAAGAGCCACGGGCCGAAGGGACGCCGCCGGTCGTACTGCTCGAGCTTCACGAGCGCCGAGAGCATGGCGTCCTGCGCCGCGTCGTCCGCGTCCGCAGGATTCCCGAGCACCGCTCGCGCCACCCGCCGCGCGACTCCGGCGTATCGCTCCACCAGAACGCCGAACGCGGCCCGATCGCCGGCGACGGCGCGGGCGACCAACCCCGCCTCTTCCTCCTGGGCTATACGCGCAGCCTCCCGCGGGGGTTGGGGCTCAGTCATCATCGCTCGCGCGGCGGCGCCGCTCGAAGGCATACAGGCCGAGCCCCAGGGCGATCGCGAACGCCCCGGTAGCCAAGACGATGCTCATCACGCGGGGAAACACGAGCAGCAGGCCGCCGAGTGTCACGAACGTGAGCGCCGCCGTGGCGGAGATCGTGCGCCGCAATCCGCCCGCCACACGGCGCAACGTGACGACGGCCACAGCCCCGAGCTCGTACCCTGAGCGCTTGTGCGGCTGCTCGAGAACGAGCGACGGCGTGGTGGCGGGGGCTCCAACGAGCCGGGGAGGGAGGAATCGACGCCCGGCTCGCAGCACGATCTCCTGGCTCGAGGCGAGATCGCGCAGGAATTGTTGCGCCAGCGCCGTGGCGAGCTCGGGACACTCGGCGAACAGATCCAGCTCGTAGTTCCCGAGCAAGCTCGACACGTTGAGGTTGCTCGACCCCACGCGCGCCCAGCGGCGATCGACCAGCAGCGTCTTGGCATGCAGCATCGGCCCCTGCCACTCGAAGATGCGAACACCGGCGCGCAACAGCTCGCGGTAGCCGATCCGGGTGGAATCGCGCAGCACGGGAAGGTCGCTCGTGCCGGGGACGAGGAGGCGTACGTCCACGCCGGCCCGTGCGGCGTCGAGCAGGCTGGCGTACAGCGGCCGCGGTGCGATCAGGTACGCGTCGGTGATCCAGAGGCGGTCTCTCGCGCTCGCGGCGAGCAGCTGCACGGCGCGGTACATGCGCGCCCGGCCGGGGGCGCCGGCCACGACGCGGGCCGTCGAGGATCCGCATTCGGCGGGATCGGCTTCCAGCTCGTCGGGCGGGAGCGGCGCGCCCGCGCGCCGCCAGATGCGTGCGAAGGCGCCGTCGAGCGCCGCGGCCGCAGGACCGGCGACGGCTACCATCGTATCGCGCCACGGCCGGCGCCTGCGTACGGGGTCGCCCGCCCACTCGTCGCCGATGCACAGGCCGCCGGTCATGGCCCAACCGCCGTCGGTGACGAGCAGCTTGCGGTGGTCGCGCGCGAACAGGTTGAACGGATGACGGGTGAAGAGCGGGTGGAACGCGCGCACCTCGACGCCGGCCTGGACCAGACGCCGCCAGTAGCGGCGCGACGTGCCGAGCGAGCCGAGCGCGTCGTACAGCACCCGTACCCCGAGCCCCTCGCGCGCGCGTGCGACAAGCGCGTCGGCGAAGCGCCGACCGGTCGCATCGTCCCGAATGATGTAGTTCTCGAAGTGCACCCAGCGGCGCGCCGCCACGATCGCGGCGAGCATGGCGTCGAGGGCGCGTGGGCTGTCGGGGTGGTGCTCGAGCCGGTTGCCGTCGATCGGCCGGGCTCCCGCCGCGCGGTCGATCGCGAGGGCGAGCGGGTCGCGCGCGCCGGGCGCGACAGTCGCGGGAACGCTCACCCCACGGACGCCTGCGCGCCGAGGCCGAGGGCGCCCTCGACCGGCCGAAGCGCCTGGATCACGAAGGCGATGTGCTCGTCCAGCGGCACCCCCAGCTCCTCCGCCCCCTGAGTCACCTCGTCGCGGTTCACACCGCGCGCGAAGGCTTTGTCCTTGAGCTTCTTCTTCACGGACGACACCGCGAGATCGGCGAAGCTCTTGGAGGGACGCACCAGCGCGCACGCCACCAGGAAGCCGCACAGCTCGTCCACGGCGAACAAGGTGCGGGCCAGCGGTGTGTCGCGCGCCACACCCGTGTACGTCCCGTGCCCGAGAATCGCGCGGCACAACGGCTCGGCCACGCCGTGCTCGCGTAGCCGCTGCACGCCCCACGCCGGGTGGCCCTCGGTGGGTGAATGCTCGTGGTTCGGGAACTTCTCGTAGTCGAAGTCATGCAGCAGCCCCACCAGGCCCCACGTCTCGGGATCCTCGCCGTGCGTCGCGGCGTAGGCACGCATCGCCGCCTCGACCGCCAGCATGTGCTGGCGCAGCGAGGGGGACTTCGTGTGCTGCTCCATCAGGGCGAGTGCTTCGGTACGGTTCATGGTTCCCCTACGGATGTCCGTCCACGTTCCACCGTTCCGCCCACAGCTCCGCCATGAGAATGGGCCAGAGCTTGCGGGCGTTGTTGCGCGCGCCGGACCGGTGCTCCGCCAGCAGGCGGGCCGTGGGCGCGCCGGGAAAGAGGCGCGGCGCCACCAAGTGGCGGTCCGCGAGGGAGGCGAGTCCGGCGTTGAGCCACCGCGCCACCGGCACCGACAGACCGCGCTTGCGGCGGCGAATCACCGCATCCGGCACCAGCCCGCGCGCCGCTTCCTTTAATATCGCCTTGGTGGTGTAGCCACGCACCTTGCGGGCCGACGGCGCCGGCAGTGCCAGCTCCATCACCTCGCGGTCCAGATAGGGCGCTCGCGCCTCGATGGACGCGAGCATGGTCCCGCGATCCACCTTGACGAGCAGGTTGTCCGGCAGGTAGGTGAGGAAATCGAGCCACAGGATGCGGTTCAAGGGATCGGTCGCCGGGAAGCCGGTGAGCTGGCAGGCGATCTGAGAAACGATGCCTCCTCCACGTCCCGGGCCCAGCGCGCCGAACCAGGTGAGGTGCCGGTCGAGCGCTGGCAGCTCCGCGGCGGCGACGAACTCCTTGAGCAGGAACTCGAGTGTGACCTTGCCGCTGGACGCCGGCAGCTGCTCCACCGTCCAGCGGAACGCCCGGCGCAGCACGCCCGGCACGCGTCGGTAGACGAGCGTCGCCTTGTGGCCCAGGTACGTCGGGTACCCGCCGAACAGCTCGTCCGCCCCTTCGCCCGAGAGCACGACCTTGACGTGCTCGCGTGCCGCGTCGGCCAGGAGATACGTCGGGAGGATGGCGGGGTCGCCCACTGGCTCGGCGAGCGAGCGGATCACGACGTCGAACGCGCGCTCGAGCTCCCGGTCGTCCGCCGCGACCGCGTGATGGATGGTGCGGATGTCCCGAGTCACCGCCGCGGCGTAGGGGCTCTCGTCGTAGCCCGGCTCCGCGAACCGCACCGAGTAAGTGTGGATCTGCTCGCCGGGCATGACGCGCGCCGCGGCCGCCGCGAGCAACGACGAGTCGAGCCCGCCGCTCGTGAACACTCCCACGGGCACGTCCGACATCAGCTCGCGCGCGACGGCGTGGAGCAGCGCGTCGCGCAGGGTGGCGGGCGTATCGAGGCGCGACTCGCGCGCCGCCACCGCGGCCGGGTCCCAGTACCGGTGCAGCGCGACGCCCGTCCGGTCGGCCACCAGGACGTGGGCCGGCGGGAGCTTGGAGATGCCGGCGAGCATCGTGTGGGGGGCGGGGACGTAGCCGAGCGCGCCGTACAACGCGGCCGCCGCAGGGTTCATGCGCCGGGGTTGATCGGGGTAGGCGAGCAGCGCCTGGATCTCGGAGGCGAACCGCACCTCGCCATCGACCTGGGTCCAGAAGAGCGGCTTCTCGCCGGCGCGGTCGCGGGCCAGCAGCAGCCGTTGCCGCGTCTCGTCCCACACGGCCAGTCCGAACATGCCATCGAGTCGCGCCACCGCGTCGGGGCCCAAGCGCTCGTACAGAGGGACGATCGTCTCGATGTCGCCGGTCGAGCGGAACGCATAGCCGGCCTGAGCGCACTCGCGGCGCAGCTCCGGGGCGTTGTAGATCTCGCCGTTACACACCATCCAGATCTGGCCGTCGGGGCTCTGGAACGGCTGGTCGCCGGTGGTGAGGTCCATGATGGCGAGCCGGCGGGCGCCCAGGCGCGCGTGCCGGTGACCGACGATGCGCTCGCCGTCGGGACCGCGGTGCGCCAGCGCGGCCGCCATCGCCGCGATGCAGTCGGGGTGCTTGAGGGGAACGCCGTGCAGCGAGACGGCGCCGAAGATGCCGCACATTACCGCCGCCTTCTCCCCCCGCCCCGTTTAGGAGGTTCGGGAGGTTGGGGAGGCGGAGGAGGTTGGCAGGGCCCGTACGCGGCGTAGTGGCCGTCGGCGGCGAGGAGCGGCAGTGCGGCGCCGAGCGCGGCGCGGGTCTCGCGGTTTCCGGCGCCGGTGAGGAACACCGTGGGCAGGGGGCAGCGGACCAGCGCCTCGCGCCAGTAGCCCGCCGGGAGGAGCGGCGACGTGGGGTAGTCGCGGAAGCGATGTTGGTTGTCCGCGATGTAGTTGCTCGTGAGCTCCGCGCCGGTCGACGTCGCCACGGCAATGGGGCGACCGAGATAGAAGGGAAGCGACGGCGGGTAGGCGAGCACGCCGAGCACGGTGCCGGTGCCCCCGGCGCGCTCGAGCGCCGCGGCGGTAGCGCTCGCGACGGCGGCGGAGGAGCGGTCTTCCCCCACGGCGGCGAGCAGCCTCCCGGAGAGGAACGGGATCGCGATCACGACGACCGCATACCCGAGCAGCGTCGTTCGCGGCCGGCGCGCCAGCGCGCCGAGCCCGACCAGGGCTGCCGAGCACAGCACGACGATCCCGAGCGCCACCGCGGCGGGCGGAATGGCGGCCTTCTCGGCCGGCGTCAAGCTGATGGGGGCGGGGAGCCAGCGCGTGAGGGCGACCAGCGCCAGGCCCAGGACGGCCGCGACCGCGGTGTAGGCCCGTGCCGCGGTGGCGCTGCCGCCCGATACCAGGTTGCGGGTCGCGGCGAGCGCGAACGCCGGCATGAGCGGTAGCACGTACTGCGGCAGCTTCGACTGGTTCAGGGTGAGGAATGCGAGCGGTACGATCACCCACAGCACGAGCAGCAGCGGCTCGCGCGCCGTGGGATCGCGCCGGGCGTCCCAGGTGGCACGCCAGTGCTGCACGCGGGCGAGCGCCGGAATGATCCACGGAAACGCCGCCAGGGGCACGATCGGCAGGTAATACCAGAAGGGCGCGGTGCGGTGGAAGGTACGGGTCGTCACGCGCGCCAGCGTCTCACGTACGAAGACGTAGCCGGGGAAGTCGGGGTGCGCGATCGAGACGGCGACGAACCAGGGCAGCGCGATGGCGCCGAACAGCGCGAGCCCGCGCCACGGGAACAGCCGGCGCACCGGGGTGCCGCTCGCGAGCGCGTGCGGCACGAGCGCCAGGAGCGGGAGCGCCACGGCGATGGGGCCTTTGGTGAGGGCGCCGACGGCGAGCGCCGCCCAAGCGGCGACGGGGCGGTCGGCCGCGAACCACAGAATGGCGGCGGTGGTGCACAGCGTGAGCGTCGAGTCGAAAATGGCGGTGCGGGCGTAGGCGAGCGGCAGCACCATGGTGGCGTAGGCGAGTCCGGCGAGCCAGCCGGCCTCGCTGCCCCAGCGGCGGCGCGCGAACCCCACCAGCAACCCAATCGTGGCGAGCGTCGCGAGGTATGCGGGCAGCCGGGCGGCGGCCTCGGTGGGGCCGAGCAGCTCCATGGCGGCGGCCGCGGCGGCGAAGTAGACGATCGGCTTGTCGAGGTAGGGCAGACCGTCCAGGTGCGGGACGAGATAGTCGTTCGAGTGCGCCATCTCGCGCGCCACCTCGGCGTTGCGGCCTTCGTCGGGGTCGAGCAGGCGGTAGCCGTTCAGGTTCCAGCCGAGCGCGACGGCGGCGAGGAGCAGCAGCAGGCCGGCGAACGAGGGGGGCTGGGGGGGAGGCGATGGCAGCGGTGGCGTGATGTGAATAAGCTTCGCGTGTGGGTGATCGAGCTCGGGCGCTAAAGCTATTCGAGCGCGCGTACCAGTGCCAGTTGGCGGGCGATCTGGCGGGCGCCATTCATCTGTACCAGGCCTCGCTCGCCGAGCAGCCCACGGCGGAGGCGCACACGTTTCTCGGCTGGGTGTATTCGTTCGAGCGGCGCTACGACGCGGCGATCGCCGAGTGCAAGCGCGCCATCGTGGTGGATCCTACCTTCGGCAACCCGTACAACGACATCGGCTGCTATCTGATGGAGCTGGGGCGCGCCGACGAAGCGATCCCGTGGCTCAAGCAAGCGATGGCGGCGACGCGCTACGAGGCGCCGCACTTCCCGCACGTGAACCTGGCGCGGGCGTACGAGAAGAAAGGGGAGGTGCTCGATGCGGTGGCGGAGTACGGGCGCGCTTTGGCAAAACTTCCGGGCTACGCGCCGGCGGTAGTGGGACTGCGGCGCCTGCAGGGAAGGGTGAACTGAAGGCCGGGGAGTTCCGTTGCGCCCGCGGGTTCCGGCCCGCAGCTTCAGTCCGATCCGCGAGGCGCGTCGTCCACCGCGATGGGGGCAGCATACGCGAGGAACACGACAATGAACCTGGTCGTGGGCGCAACCGGCATGCTGGGCGGCGAGATCTGTCGCCTCCTCGCTGCACTAGGCAAGCCCGTTCGGGCGCTCGTGCGATCCAGCTCGAATCCCGACAGCGTGCTGCGGCTGGAGCGCGGCGGCGCCCACCTGGTGCGCGGCGACTTGAAGGACCGGGCGTCCCTGGACGCCGCCTGTCGTGGCGCGACCGCCGTCATTTCCACGGTGTCGTCGACGGTGTCGCGGCAAGCCGGAGATTCCATCGAGAGCGTCGACCGGCAGGGGCAGCTACACCTCATCGACGCGGCGGCGGCCGCTCGCGTCACACACTTCGTGCTGATCTCGTTCCCGAAGGTGGACGTCGCCTTCCCGCTCCAGTCCGCGAAACGTGCCGCGGAGGAGCGGTTGCAGCGCAGCGGGATGACCTACACGATTCTGCAGTCCACTTTCTTTACCGAGATATGGTTGAGCCCGGCGCTGGGCTTCGATGCCGCGAGCGCCACAGCCCAGGTCTATGGCACCGGCGAGAACCGGATCAGCTGGATCTCTTTCACGGACGTGGCGCAATTCGCCGTGGCGGCGCTGGACACCCCGCAAGCCAAGAACGCCGTCCTGAAGTTGGGCGGCCCCGAGGCCTTGAGTCCCCTGGAGGTCGTTCGCCTGGCCGAGCAACGCACCGGGAAGAAATTCCAGGTCCAGCTCGTGCCCGAAGCGACGTTGCGAGCGCAGCACGGCGGAGCCACCGATCCGCTGCAGCAGTCGTTCGCCGCCCTGATGCTCTACTACGCCCGCGGCGACGTCATCGATATGCAAGAGACGCTGCGCGCCTTCCCGGTCCAGCGCTTGCGGTCCGTGCGCGAGTACCTGGAGGCCAGCGCGTAAAGGCGTCCTGCGCGATCCATGAACCCTGTCGACCGAGTCCACCGGGAGGTCTGATTCTCATGTGCCGGAACATCAAGCGCCTGCGACACGCCGATCACGCGCCCACTGATCAAGAACTGCGTGACGCGGCGCTGCAGTTCGTGCGCAAGATCAGTGGCTTCAACGCTCCCTCGAAGGCCAATGAGGCTGCGTTCGACACCGCGGTTCGGGATGTGGCCGCTGCTGGTCGCGTGCTATTCCGCTCGCTGCACGTTCGGGGGCAGACGGAGGCCGCCGTGTAACACGCCCGCGCAGATCAGAACGCCGGCACGGAGTACTCTTCGATCTGGAACCGGACGGTGACATGGCGCAGGCGCCGATACGCCGCGAAAACCATGTGCAGCTCCGGAGTGAAGTAATCTTTCAGCATCGGGGGTCGCGGATGCTTCAGGCAGAGATCGGGGTCGCGCCGCACCTGCTCGGCGGCCACCAGGTCCACTTCCTCGCGTGACGAGGCGTGCTGGATGACGCAGGGGACGTGGGTGACGCCCAGCTTGCGGAGCACATACGCCCGATGGCTCCCGTTGTTGAGGATCAGCCGGCGTTCCGCGCAGATGGCGTTCAGGAAGTTGGAGCCGAAGCCCACGGTAAGCCCGACGATCCCCACGGGGCGACCATGCGGCGGGTCCGTCTTGAGGTGTCCGGTCTCCAGCGGCTGGACGCCGAGGAAACGCAGGTCGTTGGACGGCGACATGAAGACGAACGCGTCCTGACGCACCCGGGCCCATTTCGCGGGCGGTTGGGAGTGATTGTGCAGCAAGCAGGCTCGGAAGATCTGCTCGTCGGTCGGCGCCGGGCCTAGCTCGCGTTCGAGCTGCCGGACGAAGGTGAGGTCGATGTGCTTCTGATAGACCACCAGGCGGTCCAGCTCGACCATCGCGACTTCGGTCGGCACGGTGTTGAATCCGTTGCGCACCAGCGGGTCCTTGAGGAATTCGATCAGGAGCGGCTCGGACTCCGGTCCCAATCTCTCGCGGGGCGGATCGTCCGCGATCCCCGCCTCTTCCGTCTCGAGGCGTTGGACGACCCGATGGGCGGTGTGCCAGAGGTCGGTGAGGGTCGCGTCCGACGGTGGCGCGACCGCGTGAGCCTTGACGAACTTGATCAACTGCTTCAGCCGCGGGCGGCCGGTCAAATAGAGATACTCGTCCGTCGCCGGGCTCCCGCCTGAGGCGGAGTCGGATGTCGGGGGTTTGACCCGGCGTCGAGCCTTCGCGGCTACCACCACGACCAGACCTCCACGCGGAGCGAGCGAGCAAGCCTGCGCGCGACCAAGGCGACGATGCGTCGCTGGCCACCGAGGATCTTGGCGTACCCCGTCATGCCGGCCTTGAGGAGGAGGGCGCGATTGTCGATGCGTGTGGTGATGGTGAATGTCTTGCCGGAGACGGCGCTGCCGACCGCAGGGGTGCTCCCTGGGGCCGTCTGTGCAGCGACGATGGGAGTACCATCGGCCGCCGTGGCGATGGCCGTCACGGTGCCATGAAATGTGGTATTGGGATAGGCTCGCACCCGGAGCGCGACCGGCTGGCCGACTCGGACATCGCCGATCTCTTTTTCCGAGACGACGATGCGTGCCATCACCGTGCTGAAGTCGTACACCTTCGCGATCAGGGCTCCCCGTCCGACGAGCTGACCGTTCATTTCCTTGAGCTGCGGGGCCGGCGTCGCGACGATCCCTGAGACCGGGCTCACGACGGTGAGCTCGCGGACTTCGCCGTCGAGAAACCGCCGCTGCTTCTCGAGCGATTCCAGGCGCGCTCTCGACGCCTCGAGATCCTCGGGGCGGCTGCGGCGCACGAGCAGGTCGAGTCGCCCGCGGGCGTCTGCGACATCGTTTTCGGCCGTGGTGGCGAGCTGCTGGGCGGCTTCGTATTCCTGGCTCGTCACTGCCTCTTTTTCATACAGGCTCCGGAGTCTCGTCACGTTGCTCTGCGCGTACCCGAGCCCATCCTCGGCTCGGGACACGGCGGCTTTGAGCACGGCGATTTCCTCCGCCGTGGGACCGGCTTCGAGCTTCCTGAGATTGGCCCGGCTTTCCTGAATCGCCGATTCGGTCTTCCCGAGCTCCGCGACCAGCGCATGGTTCGACAGCCGGGCGATCACGTCTCCCGCCTTCACTTGCTGCCCTTCCTCGACGCCGATCTCCTGAACCCGCCCCTCGACTTCGGCGCGAACGTCGGCGTTCTTCTGGGGGAGTACGACGAACGGGCCACCGATGCGCAGCTCCAGGCGGCCGAGAAGCACGAGCGCCAACGCACCTAAGGCCACCGCCAGCCGCGCGATCCGACGCCGCTCCGCGCCGCCTCGCTTTTCTTTTCGTTTCGGCTCGGGAGCGGGCTGGGGCGACGTCGTGGGCAGCGGCGCGTCGAAATCGCCGTCGTCATCCCCCGGCTCGGCGGGATCGGCCGACTTGCCGAACAGTTTGCGGAACCGGCGGCGCGACTTCATTCCCACAAGCCCTGCGAACAGCGCCAACCCTCCCGGCTGATGGCGGTCGATGAAGAAGCCGCCGGTTTTCACGACGACCCAGGCGAACAGCCCCACGGAGCAGAAGGTCGCCACCAGGCCGTAGACGAGGTACACGCGGCGCTCGCGCGCGGAGATCTCAGCCCCCGTCGTGGGCACCAACCCGACCAACCGCTTGAGCAGGCCGCCGACGTATCGGAACGACCGCTTTCTCAAGTTCGGGATGTCCAGGTAGTCGCTCAAGAGGTAATAGCCGTCGAGCTTGATCAGGGGATTGAGATTCACGAGCGTCTTGACACCCGACACGGCCATCACCATGAGTGACACGGTGTGGACGCCGGTCTCCACGTCGGTCAGACGCCACGCCAACGCGGCGAGCGCCCAGATGAAGAGCTCGAACCACGGTCCCGCGAGGCCCACCCAGAGCCGCTGCCGCCGTTCCGGAAACAGCCAGGCATCGCTGACGTTCGTGTACAGCGCCGGCTGGAAATAGATCAGCAGGAAGCCCATCTCGCGCACCTGGCCGCCGAAGCGCTTGCACGTCAGGCCGTGTCCGAGCTCATGGGCCGAAGCGACCACGAAGAGGACCGCCAGGAACAACGGAATCGCGGAGAGCCGGTACAGGCGGGCAAGGTCCTGCGTGAGCTCGCTCCAGTTTGCGATCGTGGTGCCGAAGGCCAGGAGCATGAGCGCCGCCGAGAGCGCCACGAAGCGCGGCGTAAAGAAGAACCGTATCCGGTGAACCAGGCGGCTGAAGTGCTGGTCCGGGTCGACGAGTGGGACGCGCAGGTACAACAGACTGCCGCGAATCCGCCCGCCATGACCGGCTTCCGTCTTCCCTGGCTGGCTGCCGGTTTCGAGCAGACCGGCCTTTTCCAGTCGTCCGACGAATGCCGCGAGGTGTTCGGGGGCCATCGACGCGTCGAACCGTTCTTCGGTTCGTCGCCGTACCACGTCGAGGGATGTTTCACCGTCGAGCTGCTCGGCGATGAATTCCTCGGTCTCGCGGAAGCGAAAGAATTTCCCAGATACCGGATCCTTCACGATGCAGGAAGAGCCCTCGGCCGTCTGCTGTCGGCTGACGGTCAGGTCCTTCCGGAGTCTGGGCAGAGAAGCAAGCACGACGCTGGTGGACTCCTCTGGGAACTGCGGCTAGAAGAAGGCTGCGGGCATGCGCTCCCGCAGCCTTCCCCCAACCGCGACGTGGGACCAGGCGCTCAGGTCACCCCGAACGCCCGACCGTCCACGCTATGAGCTGCAACTCTCGCGGCTCTGGGACTTCGAGCTCTTGCTGCCCGACGCGCTGCTGCCGTCGTTGCTGCGTGCGGAGCTGCCGGTACAACCATCCGTACCGCCGCTCCCGCAGGCGCCCAGAGTGATACCGATCGAGGGCACGGCGATGCTCAGACACGGCGCAACGCGCTCCTCGAGCCGCTCCAGCTCGGGAATCAGATGTCTCATTTGTTTCCTCCCAATACGAGTGTTGCGCGACTCTTGCGCGACCAACGAACAGGCAACCTCCGTGCCCGAAGCCCGCGCCCAGTCGTTGTGACGATCCAGCGCGACGTCGCCCGATCGCAACGGGACTTCGGTCACGTTGGAACGCACGTCGCGTGAATGGCGCGACGGCGACAGGCGCGTGGTCGTGGCCCTGGTGCAACGAGAAGGCGGCGGGGCGAGTCGGCGCCAAAGCCTCTTTCGGGTGCGTCTTCCATCGGCGCGCCGCACCACAACGGGTCTGCCGAGAGCCTGGTTGCAGCGCGCCGTACCAGGCGCATGTTTAGCTGCCACGGCTCCACTGGGAGGAGTAATGGCTCACAACGGGAAGCACGCCCTGATTACGGGAAGCTCGCGGGGCATCGGTCGCGGTATCGCACTCAAGCTGGCGGGACTTGGGGTGAAGGTCGCGATCAACTACCGCAAGAACGAAGCGGCCGCGAAGGACACCCTTGCCAAAGTGAAGCAGCGCGGCGCCGACGGCTTCGTCATCCAGGCCGACGTGTGCCGTCCCGACGACATCGCCCGGATGTTCGCGCGCGTGCAGAGCGAGTTCGGGAAGCTCGACATCTTCGTCAGCAACGCGCGACCCGACGTGGCCGAGTTCTACCAGGGGCCCATGAACATCACCCTGGAGCAATGGGACACGGCGATGAACTCTCAGGCGAGGGCGTTCCTCGTGGCGGTGCGCGCGGCGTGCCCCCTGATGGGTGAGGGCGGGAGAATCGTCGCGATCACGTACGCGCCCGGTGGGCGCACCGGCAGCTGGCAGCCGTGGGTGGGTATGGGTGCGGCGAAGAGCGCCATGGAGTCGCTGTGCCGGTACTTCGCCGTCGCGCTCGCAAAGCGGGGCATCACGGTGAACGCGATCAGCCCCGGGTGGATCGAGGACAGCGTCCTCAATTCGCTGCCCGACGTCGCACAAGACATGATCCGGAGCTGGCACCTGGGAGATAAGGGATGGACGCCGATGGGTCGCCTTGGCACGCCGGCGGACATCGGGAATGCCGTGTCGCTCCTGTGCTCGGCCGACGCCGGCTGGATCACGGGTCAGGTCATCGCGGTGGACGGCGGCTTGTCCCTCATGGATGCGGGGCTGCCACTCGAGATCCAGCGGGGGTAATGAACACCGGTATGCCGCGCGGGCCTTCGCTCCTACTGCTGTGCGTGCTGCCCGGTGCGCTTGCGGCTCAGTCGCCGCACGTGGTGGTCACACCGGGTGTATCGCATGCGTGGTTCAGCGTCATCTATCAGGGGTCGATCTACCTCCGGGTACCGATCTTCCAGAGCCCATTCCAAAGCGCCTGGTACTCCAACGGAGCGGTCGTCATTGACGGGACCACGCTGGCGACGGCGCGGGTCATCGTGCACCCGGGTGAATGGCCCGTGGCGCTGTACGGCTCCGGCGCGGTCGGCCACACCGAGTTCCGTGCGAGCGGCAGCTCGGCCACCGGGAGTTTCCAGTACCACACGCCCGCCCACGTGGTCGCGCTTGCGGTGGGTGTCACGGTGGCGCGTTCGCTCGGAGGGGCGGGGCCGCGGGTCGAGGCCACCACCGGGTTCACGTCACTGCGAATCACCACCACGACGCTCGCAGGCGGCATGGGCGTACCGCTGCAAGACTTCACGAGCCCTGGCGTCGAGACCAGCGTCGCGCTGGCGTATCCCGCTCACTCATCCCGCTTTGCCGTCGAAGCCCGCGGCATGTTCTCCGCCGTGCACCATCACACCGCCGGACTCGACGGCGGCTTCTCACCACGTGGCCCCTCGGGCAACTGGGCGGGCAACCTCGGGATCGGGGTTGGGGCGCAGGTCGCGTTCTAGATCGCTCGAGATCGGCGCCTAGCGCGCCGCCGGAACGACGTCGTCGACGATCACCCCGAGCACCTGGGCCGGGAGCTGCTCGGCCGCGATGTCGGACAGTTGCACCCAGTCGGTCGTGGCCACCACCACGAGATCCCGGCTCGGCACGACATACACGAACTGGCCGCCGACGCGCATCTCAGTTGCTCCCGCCCGCGGGCGGCGCCGGCAGCTGACTCACCGTCAGCGGCACCGACGCTTTCATCTGCCCGTCGATGGTGATCTCGAAACGGTACGCCCCGGCGTGCGGGAACGGCACGTCGAACACCAGAATCGCCCCCGCCTCGATGTCGGTCACGCCCGCCGGCGGCTCGGCGAAATTCACGCCGCCGTTGCCCCCCAGGATCTCGGCATCCTGCTCGTCCAAGAGGCGGATCTGCACCTGGTGCTCCCCGATCTCGGTGCGCTTTCCCTTCAGGCGGAGCACCAGGTGGAGGCGCGGGTGCATGGCGGGGAACTGCTGCACCCAGATGTGCTGGAAAATGCCCAGGACGGAGAGTTTGCCCGCCTGATCTACGATGGCGTAGTCGGCGGCGACGGCGAAATCGAGGTGCAAGCTACTTCGTCGAGAACGGGATCGACGCCCGCGTCTTCTCCCATTCCAGCTTCAAGACGCCCGCTTTGCCCTTCGGCTCGATTGCGATCGTGAACTGCTCCACCGGCTGGGCCAGCGGCTCCACCTTCATGTCGAGGCGGGCGAGGTCGTACTGGGCGTCATAGTCGGTCCCCCACTGCCCGGTGTTCCGATTGATGATGAGCTTCCACCCGCCGGGCGACGGCAGGGTCCACAAACTGTACTTGCCCGCCGGCACGGTCGTGCCCGCCACGACGAGATCGGCGCTGGTCTCGAGCAGCGTGGCCTGATTCGCGCCGGTGCGCCATACCTGGTTCCACGGCACCACGTTGCCGAAGATCGCCCGGCCACGCGTGGAAGGCCGGCTGTAGCGCACCGCCACGGCGGCGTCCCCGATGGTGGCCTTCACCGAGTCCGCGGGGGACAGCGTGCCGAGCGAGCGGGGCGCGAACGCCTTCCCGAGGCCGGCGAAGTCGAGGCCCTGCACGCGCTCCACGGTGACCTGCATGGTGCTGCCGATGCCGGAGAGGCCCAGCAGCGTCCCACCGCCGTCCACCCGCGCACGCAGCGGCCCGAGATCGCCGAGGATGATCGTTAGGGAATCGGGTCCGCGGGACGTGACCGTCACCGCCAACGGCTCGGTGTCGCCGAGCGGCAGCATGGTGGTCGTGTAGCGAGCACTGCCCGCAGCGCGGGCTCGGCGCGCGACCTCCTCGACCAGCGCGAACCCCTGGCCGATGAACGGTACCGCTCCGGAGCCCGCCTTCACACGCAGGGTCACGGTCGAGTCGCGTCGCGGCACCGTGACCACCGCGGAGTCGCCCGTGAACTGCGCGGTCGACCGGGTCTCCAACGGACCGGGCGCGCCTGAGACATTGTGTTGCACCAGCTCGAACCGGGTGATGGCGCCGCCCGGTCCGAACGTGGCGGTATAGAGACGGTGCACGGTGCGCGGGCTGCGGACGACCTGCTCGCCCTCGAGTCGCTCGGCGCTGCGCGTGTATTGCTCGATCGCCAGCGTGTCCCGCCCCAGCCGGGTGACGAACTGCCCGGTCTGCGCGGCGAGGGCCGCCGGGTGCGGGAGGGCGAGGGCGAATGCCGCGATGAGGCTGGCTGCGAGTCCACGGCTCATACCGTTTCCTTGTGAGGGGATCGGATGTCTTGATGACTGACGACTCACGTCACCCGAATCGATTTCACTTCGTCGTTCTGCGCAATCTTGTTCACGACGTCCAGCCCCTTGGAGACCTGTCCGAAAACGGTGTGCACGCGGTCAAGGTGCGGCTGGGGCGTGTGACAGATGAAAAACTGGCTGCCACCGGTATCCTTGCCTGCGTGGGCCATGGACAACGTCCCCGCCACGTGGGTGTGAACGTTCTTCTCCGTCTCGCACTTGATGGTGTAGCCCGGCCCACCCGTGCCGGCGCGTCCCTTGCCGGTCTTCGAGTTGGGATCGCCGCCCTGGATCATGAAGTTGGCGATCACCCGGTGGAACCTGGTGCCGTCGTAGAAACCGGCGTTGGCGAGCTTCTCGAAGTTGGCGACCGTGTTCGGCACCTCGTCGGCGAAGAGCTCCACCTCGATCCGGCCCTTCGCGGTTTCGAACACGGCATGCTTGTTCGGCATCATTGCTCCAGGGAAAGGTTTTCCACGACCTGCGCCCACGGTCTTCATCCCCACAATCACGACGGACACGCCGTCGTTGTCCAGTACGAATGGGAGCGCGACCTGCGCGGCCGTCACGCCCGCTTGCTCGGCCACCTCCTTCACGCGCCGGCCCAGCGCCACGAGCTGAGCCGCGTAGGCAAGCGGCATGCGAGCGCGGATGTCGCCCTCGTGCCACAGCGGATCTTCCCTCGGTGGCGAGCCGCCGCAGCACTGCTCGACCGCGAACCGAACGTCAGCGGTTGTAGAAGTTGCCCCCTCACCGCAGCAGGTCTCCCAGCGCGCCTGGCGTCGCGACGGGCAGCGAGCAGGTCGTGCCGACGCATACGGTCGCGGCCGGCCGCTCGGCGGTCTTGCGAACCACGACCTTGCGCGGCCGGTAGGCTTGCAGGGCGAGCAGGTGCATGTCGCACGCCGGCCCCTGACCCCGAGCACCCACCACCTCTACTCGCGTGATGGGGTTGAGGCCCCAGTCCACCGCGCGGAGCAGCGTGGCGCCGTACAGCGCGAGCTGCGATGCGGCGCCGCCGAAGGTCTGGAGCTGGCGATCGAGCAGGCGGCGCCACGCCGCGTCGTCCGTGAGGGCCCAGAGGCGCGCCAGCACCAGCGCGGCGACGCCGTTCGCGGACGGGGTCGGGGAGTCCTGAATCGGCTTCGCGGGGGTCGCGAGGTACGCGGGGCCCCCCCGGCCGCGCGCCAGATCGAGGAAGCCGCCGTTCGCGTCGTCCCAGTGCGCCCGACCGCAGTAGTGCATCACCGCCGTGGCTCGGGTGAGCCAGGCGTCGTCGCCCGTGGCTTCGGAGGCGTCCAGAAACGCGGCCGCGGCATGGACGTTGTCCTCGAGCAGTCCGTGCGGCTCGGTCCGGCCGATGACGTGACCCATCCCGCGGTCCTCGTCCCACGCCTTGCTCCAGATGCGCTCGAGGACTCGCAGCGCGTGCTCATTGCACTGCGGCCGGTCCAGCACCGCGCCGGCGTGGAGGAACGCGGAGGCCATCATGGCGTTCCAGTTCACGTACGGCGTCGTGTCGACATAGGGTGCGTTGCGCTTGTCCCGGGCGGCTTTGAGGCTCCCGAGCGCGTCCTTGAGCACCGACCATTCGTCGTCACCCGCCGGGTCGTGCTTCCACCACAGCACGTTCTTGCGCGGGTTGTGGTGCATTTCACCGGCTTCTTCGACGTCGAACGTGCGACGTGCAACGTGGAACGCCTTGTCGGGTAACGCCTCTCTCAGTTCATCGGTCGTCCACGTCCAGTAGTCGCCGTCGTCGCCGAACTGCACGTCCGCGTCCTGCGACGTGTAGAAGGCGCCTTGCGCCCGGTCCGAGAGCACTTCGAGCACCCAGTTCACGATGCCCTCAGCGACCTCTTTGAAGAGCGGGGTACCCAAGGCCGCGTAGCCGTCCAGATACGCGTGCAGCAGCTCCGAATTGTCGTACGCCATCTTCTCGAAGTGCGGGACGATCCAGCGTTCGTCCACCGCGTAACGGTGGAAGCCACCGCCTACGTGGTCGCGGATGCCGCCCCGCGCCATGCCGGTCAGCGTCTTCTCCACCACCTCACGCATCCAGTCTTCCCGCGTGTCGTGCCAGCGGGCCAGCAGGAAGGTGACGCCGGCGGGGTGTGGGAACTTGGGGGCGGTGCCGAAACCGCCGTACCGGACGTCGAACAGGCGGGCCATCTCGTCCGCGCCCCGCCCGAGGATCGCGGGCGTGACCTCGCCGCCTTTCGCTTCGTCCAGCGATTGTGTTACGTGCCGGCGGATCGCCGTGGCGTTTTCCGCGACCTTGGCACGCTGCTCGCGGTAGATCCCCGCCACCTGCCGCAGCACCGAGGGGAACCCCGTCCGGCCGTACTGGTTGTCCTCCGGCGGGAAGTACGTGCCGCCGAAGAACACCTCGCCCTCGGGCGTGAGGAACGCGGTGAGGGGCCAGCCGCCCTGACCGGTGAGCGCCTGCACCGCGCGCTGGTAGCGCGCGTCCACGTCGGGCCGCTCGTCCCGGTCCACCTTGATGCACACGAACTCGCGGTTCACGATCTCCGCCACGGCAGGGTCCTCGTACGACTCACCGTCCATCACATGGCACCAGTGGCACCAGACGGCCCCGATGTCGAGTAGAATCGGCTTGTCGCCCGCCCGCGCCGCCGCGAACGCCGCGTCGCCCCAGGGGTGCCAGTGCACCGGCTGATGAGCGGCGGACTTCAGGTAAGCGGAGGGTTCGGAGGAGAGGAGGTTCACGTGGGACCTGCGACGTGGAACGTGTAACGCCGTATCATACTCTCGAGCTCGGGCACAGTCGGTTGATGACGCAGATTTCGCACTTCGGCCGTCGCGCGATGCACACCCGACGCCCATGCAGGATCAGCGTATGCGAGAACCAGGTCCACGTGTCGCGCGGCACGAGCGCCATCAGGTCGCGCTCGATCTTCACCGCGTCCTTCTCTTTCGTCAGGCCGAGCAGCGTGGCGAGCCGCTGGACGTGGGTGTCGACCACGATCCCTTCGTTCTTCTTGAACCAGGTGCCGAGCACGACGTTGGCGGTCTTGCGACCCACGCCGGGAAGCCGGACGAGCTCCTCCATCGTGTCCGGCACCTGGCCGCCGTGCCGCTCCACCAACGCCTGCGCCATGCCGATGATCGAGCGGGTCTTGTTGCGGAAGAACCCGGTGCTGTGGATCTCCTGCTCGAGGACCTTCGGGTCGGCGCTGGCGTAATCCTCCGCCGCCTCGTACTTCGCGAACACGGCGGGAGTGACCATGTTGACCCGCGCGTCGGTCGACTGGGCGGAGAGGATCGTGGCGACGAGCAGCTCGAGCGCGCTGTGGTGGCGCAGCGCGCAGGTCGCGTCCGGATATTCCTTCTCGAGGCGCGCGATGATCTTGCGGACGCGTCCCGGGCGCTGCCGCGGTCGAGGCTTTGTTTTCGGCGGCATCAGGCCGCGTACGCGCGCCGCGCCCGGGCGAACGCGAGAAACGCGTCGGCGTCGCGCGTGTTCAGCACCTCGGCGGGCTCGAGCCAGCCCTTGCGGGCGATCCCGAGCCCGACCGCGACGTTGGTGATCCCGCCCGTCGAATGGGCGTCCGCGCCGATCGAGATCGTGACGCCCAGCGCGCGCGCCCGCCGCACCACGCGCCAGTCGAGGTCCAGGCGGTGCGGATCGGCGTTCACTTCCAGCGCGATGCCGCGCGCCGCGGCCTTCGTGAACACCTGCTCCAGGTCGATCGCGTAGGGCTCGCGTTGCAGCAGCAGCCGCCCGGTCGGGTGGCCGAGGATGGCGAGGTGGGGGTCGTCCATGGCGGCGAGCACCCGTCGGGTCATCTCCGCTTCGGACATGCCGAAGCGCGAGTGGATCGAGCCGATCACGAAGTCAAAGCGGTCGAGCACCGCGGGACCGTAGTCGAGCGTGCCGTCCGCGAGGATATCGGCCTCCACACCCTTCAGCACGCGCATCCCCGCGCCGCGCGCGTTCACCTGATCGATCTCGGCGTGCTGCCGCGCCACGTCTTCGGTTCGGAGGCCGCCCGCGTACGCGGCCGACTGGCTGTGGTCGGTGATGCCCATCCACTCGTAGCCCGCCGCGCGACAGGCGTGGGCCCATTCGGCGATCGTCACCGTGCCGTCGGAGTAGCTCGAGTGGCAGTGCAGGAAGCCGCGCAGGTCGCCCTGCTCGACCAGACGCGGTAGGGCTCCACCGCCATTGACCCCGTCCGCGCCCGCCGCCTCCAGCTCGCCGTCCCCCTCGCGCAGCTCGGGTGGCACCCACGCGAGGCCCAGGGCGCGGTACACGCTGGGCTCGTCGGGAAACGGGCGGGGGGCGGCCAGCGAGACGCCCGTCGTGCGGGCCCGGTCCTCCAACGCCGCGACGTGCGCGGCGGAGCCGGTCGCGCGGATCCACTCGAGTCCGAAGCGCTCGGGTGGGGTGAGGAGCACGTCCACGACCGTACCGGACGCGAAGCGCAGCGTCACCGCTCCCGCGGTGCCCGCGATTTCCGTGACGCCGGGAGCCTGGCCCAGCTGCCTGACCAACGTCTCGCGCGCGCCGCCACCCGCGTGCACCGCCACGAGGTCGAGCTGCTGGATCACCTCGCAGTGGCGCCGCACGGCGCCCGCGGTCTCGACCCGCAGCACGCCGTCCAGTGTGGCCAGGGCGCGCCGCACGCCTTCGATCTCGTCCTGGGCGTGGTGGAACAGGCGCAGGCCGCTCGCCTGGCGCAGGTAGGCGATGCCGCGGCGCACGCTCTCCGCGGTCTTCGTTCCGAAGCGTGGCAGGGCGGCAAGACGGCCGTCCGCGGCAGCGGCCTCGAGCTCGGCCAGCGATTCGATCGCGAGCGCGTCGTGGATCTGGCGCACCTTGGCGACCCCCAGGCCCGGGATGCCGACCATCTCCACGAGACCCGGCGGCACCAGCTCGCGCAGCTCATCGAGGGCGCTCGAGCGACCCGTGGCGAGGAGCTCCGACCGGGCGGCGTGCTGTACGGCGCGGACGCGAACCGCGCTCTCCCCTCGGAGCTCGAGGAACGCGGCGAGCTGGTCGAGTGTGTGGCGGACGGCGTGCTTGTTCATGGGTGTCCGCTCAACCTAACCGCTCAACGGTGAGGCAGGAACCCGTCCAGCGCCCGCACGAAGGCCTCCGTCGCCTCGACGTGCGGCGCATGCCCCGTCGCGAGCTCGATCACCCCGGCGGACAAGAGCGCCGCCGTTTCGCGGGCGGCGTCCAGGGGCATGGGGTCGTACACACCATGCAGGAGCAAGGAGCGGGGAGCAGTACCATTCGGAAAGGTCCGGTGGATCCGTTCGCGGAGGTCGTAATCCCCCAGACTGTCCCAGACGGCCCTCCGGACGCGCTCGGTGACGCGAAACGGGGTCATCTCCTTCGCGCGGCTCGGGTCGCGAAAATAGCCGGCGACGGATAGCGCGAACGCGATGCGGCGATACTTTTCGGGATCCGTGCGCGAGAGACCGGACGCCACGAGGTCGGCGCGGCTGCGGGCGATCCACGGTTGGGCCATGCGGGTTGCGAAGCGGCGCTCGAATTCGTCGCGCCACGCTGCCGTCACGGGCGCGGACGAGACGAGCGCGAGTCGGGCGATCCGGTCGGGATGCTCGAGCGCGTACAGCAGGGCGAGCAGGCCCCCCCAGGAGTAGCCGAGTAGGGTGAGGCGGTCGAGCTCCCAGTGATGGCGCAGGGCCTCGAGGTCGGCCACGTGCTCACGCCAGCCCACCGGCACTGCGCGCGAGACCGGTGACCGGCCGCCGCCGCGCTGGTCGTAATAGAGCAGGGCGCGGCCGCCCTCCGCGAGGTGGTCGTACTGAGGCAGGAGGTAATCGTGGTGGGCGCCGGGGCCGCCGTGCAGCACGACCACGGGCGGGCCACGCCCCACGCGTCGTGTGTAGAAGCGGACACCGTTCAGCTCGACCGTCGTTTCCGTCGCCGTTTCTGGCATCGCGTCTCAAAGTAAACGGTTCCGAGTGCCATGATTCCGCTGCGCTTTCCCCCCGCCCTCACGCCGCCGGGCTTCCGGCGGCTCGGGCTCGCCGACGCCGCGATCCTCTGCCTCCTGGGCGGGTTGATCGCGACCGTCGTGGCGTTCGCGCGCGAGTTCGAAGCGCCGTTGCTCCAGGCGGTGCAGATCGACCTTCGGCCGACGGCGCTGCCGCGTTACACGCTGTACTCGCTCTCGCGCGGCGTGCTGGCGCTCACGATCTCGTATGTGTTCGCGCTGGGGTTCGGCTGGGCGGCGGCGACCTTTCGCGCCGCCGAGCGCCTGCTCCTTCCGTTGCTCGACATCCTCCAGAGCATTCCGGTGCTGGGTTTCCTCCCGGGGCTCGTGCTCGGGCTGATGTCGCTGTTCCCGACACGCAATGTGGGGCTCGAGCTCGCCGCCATCCTCATGATCTTCACCGCGCAGGCGTGGAATCTGGCGCTGTCGTTCTACAACTCCCTCAAGGGCCTGCCGGCACCGTTGCGCGACGCGTGCCGGGTGGCGGGGTGGCGGGCGTCACGAACCTTCTGGCAGCTCGAGGTCCCCGGCGCGGCGCAGGGCCTCGTGTGGAATGGGATGCTGTCGATGGCCGGCGGCTGGTTCTTTCTCATGGTCAACGAAGCCTTCCGGCTGGGCAATCGGGACTACCGCCTGCCCGGCATCGGGTCCTACATGAGCGTCGCGCTCGATCAGGGCGACGTCCGCGCGATGGGGCTCGCCATCCTCGCCATGATCGCGATGATCGTCTGCCTCGATCAGCTGCTGTGGCGCCCGCTGGTCGTGTGGGTCGAGAAGTTCCGACTGGAGGAGAGCGGGGACGGGAGCCCGCTGCCCTCCTCGTGGGTGCTCGACTTCCTGCGCCGGGCGCGCCTCCCCCGGAGCGCGGCGCTGTGGCAGCGGCGCGTTTTCCTGAGGGCGCGCCGGGCCGCTCGGCCGCTGGAGCGGCCGTTCCGCGTCGTGGGCCCGGTGGTCCTGCGGGCCCCGCGGCGCGCGTTCGAGCACCCGATCGCGCGGAAGATCGGCGCCGGGCTCGCCGCGGTCCCGATCGCGGCCGTCGCCGCGTTGGGCGCGTGGCGCTTGTGGCTCTTGATCGGGCAGCTGGGTTGGGCGGAATGGGGCGATCTCCTGGCGTCCGCCGGCTTGACGTTTTCCCGCGTGATGGGCGCGGTGCTCCTCTCCACCGCATGGGCCCTGCCGGCGGGAGTCGTGATCGGGCGGTCGCCGCGCCTCGCCCGCGCCCTGCAACCCGTCATCCAGGTGGTTGCATCGTTTCCCGCACCGATGCTGTTCCCCCTCGTGATCCTGCTGTTCGAGCGCATCGGCGTCGGGCTGGGACTCGGCGCGGTGGCGTTGATGGTGCTCGCGGGGCAATGGTACATCTTGTTCAACGTGATCTCGGCCGTCGCCGCGATTCCGCAGCAGCTCAAGGACGCCACGGCGGCGTTCCGCCTGCGTCGCCTGGCGCGCTGGCGCATCCTCTATCTGCCCGCCGCGTTCCCCGCGCTCGTCACCGGGTGGGTGACGGCGGCCGGCGGGGCGTGGAACGGCTCGATCGTCGCCGAGTACATCGAGGCCGGAGGCCGGTTGCGGACCACCAGGGGACTGGGAAGCTTGATCAGCGAAGCCACGGCACACGCGAATTTTCCCCTGCTCGCAGGGGGCATCGCTCTGATGAGCCTCATCGTGGTCGGCTGGAACCGTGTGGTGTGGCGCTCGATGATGGAGTGGGCTCGGACGCGCTTCGGGTTGGTGCAATGACGCCGAGCACGCTGTTGCTCGAGGCGCAGCACGTGACGCAGCGCTTCCGGCTGCCGAACGGCCAGGTGCTCGAGGCGCTGCGTGACGTGTCGCTCAGCGTGCGCGAGCACGAAGTGGTGGCCCTCGTCGGACCCTCGGGATGCGGCAAGAGCACGCTCCTGCGGCTGTTCGCCGGGCTGGCGCGCCCCGGCGAGGGGTCGGTCCTGTACCGCGGGCAGCGCCTCGATGGCGTGCTCGCCGCCGCCGCGATGGTGTTCCAGTCATTCGCGCTGCTCCCGTGGCTGACGGTGGCCGAGAACGTCGCGATGGGCCTCGAAGCGCGTGGGGTGGACGGCGCGGCTCGCCGCGACGCCGTGGCGCGCGCCATCAACCTGGTGGGGCTCGACGGGTTCGAGCAGGCGTATCCGAAGGAGCTGTCGGGCGGCATGAAGCAGCGGGTGGGCTTCGCCCGGGCGCTCGCCGTGGCGCCCGAGATCCTCCTCATGGACGAGCCGTTCGGGGCGCTCGATCCGCTCACCGCCGAGAACCTGCGTAGCCAGGTCGTGAACCTGTGGCGCGATCCCGCGACCGGCGTGAACACGCTGGTGATCGTCACCCACAGCGTCGAAGAGGCGGTGTTCCTAGCGGGCCGGATCGTGGTGTTCGGATCGAACCCCGGGCACGTGCGCGAGGAACTCGAGAATCCGCTGCCGTATCCCCGCCAGGAGCGGAGCCCCGAGTTCGACGAGATGGTGGACCGGCTGCACGCCATTCTCACCGCGACGCTCCTGCCCGAGCCGGCGCCGGCGGCGCCGCAGCGCCTCGTGCCGTTCCCCCGGGTGCACGTGTCCGAGGTCACCGGCCTCCTCGACCACCTGCTCACTCGTCCCGACGGCAAGGGACCGGTGTTCGAGCTGGCGGAGGACCTTGGGGTCGACTACGACCGGATGTCGGCCGTGGTGCGCGGGGCCGAGCAACTCGGATGGGTGACGACGCCGGGCGAGGTCGTGCAGCTCACGACCGCGGGCCGCGAGGTCATGGCGATCGACGACGCGGCTCGGAAGGATGTCACGCGGGCACGGCTCGCCAAGCAGCCGCTGTTCGCGCGGCTCGTGGCGATGCTGAAGGAGGGCGAGGGGCAGGTGGAGGATGAAGAGGTGCTCGCCGACCTCACGATCTATTTCCCGTTCATTCCCGCAGAATCGCTGTTCGGGACGGTGGTGGAATGGGGGCGCTACGCCGAGCTCCTGGACCACGACGCAGACGCTGGCCGGCTCACGTTGCTCGGGTGGGAGGGAGCCGCCGAAGCGCGCGTCGAATGACTACACCAGCACTGCGAGTGCATCCGCGATTTCCTTCACGGCACGGTGGTGCGGCTCCGTGAACCCGGCGGGCACGTCGGAGTCGACGTCGAGTTGCCCGAGCGTTGTCGGGCCGCGACGGATCAGCACCACGAGCTCGGACTTCGTCTCCAGGTTGCACGCGAGGTAGTTCCCGATCGCCCGCACATCGGGCACGTTCTGATCCTCGCCGGTCGCCACCGCCGTACCGCACACGCCCCGGCCGACGGGTATGCGGGTGTGCTCCGTTTCCCTCCCCGAACGCGCTTCCAGCACCAACTCGCCCCCATCGTGCAGCATGTACGCGTACACGGAAGTGAACGGCGCCCCGAGGCCGCGCAGCCGATCGCAGGCGAGCTGGAGCAGCTCTGCCCGCGAGGCGTCGTGCAGGTGCGCGGCGCGCAGCGCGCGCACGATCGGGCTGGTTCGGAGCATGCGGCTATATCTATCTTTGGCGCGACCCTCACGGAAGCCGGTGGATGTCGATCCGCCTCCTCGCGCTCATCCCCGTCGCCGCGGCGATCAGTCTCGCGCTCTCGGCCGCCGTCGATGCCGTGGCGCTACCGCTGTTCCTGGACACGACGGGCACGATCCTCGCGACGGCGCTCGCTGGCCCCGCCGTGGGCATCGCGACCGGCGTGGTGACGTCGGCGGTCAACACCTTGCGCAACCCGACCTTCTGGCCGTTCGTCGTGGTGCAGGTCATCGTGGCGCTGTACGCCTGGGGCGCGGCGCGCGCAGGGCTGTTCCGGAGCTTCCGGACGGCCGTTCCCGTGGGGTTGGCCCTGGGCGTGATCGCCGCCGTGACGTCGACGCCCATCTCCTACCTCGTGTTCGGTTGCACGACCACCGGCGGGATCGCGTTGACCACCGCGCTCGGCAAGGCCCTCGGCCTGCCGCCCCTGGGGGCCTGCTTCTTCGGGAGCTTCGTGTCGGACTTCGGCGACAAAGCGGTCACGTTCGCGCTGGTGACGTCGGTGCTGCACGCGCTACCGCGCCGCACCGCCGCCCGCTTCCCCTGGGCGCTCCGCGCCATCGGCGTGGCGTGACGCGCCTGCACCCCTTCACGCTCCTCACGATCGCGGGGGCGCTCCCGGCGCTCGCGTGGGTCTTGCCGGCGCCCGCCGGGGCCGCCGCGACGGCGGCTGTGGCGCTGGTGCTCACACTGACCCCGGGCGCAAGCCCGGGGTTAACGGGCATCGGCTCATCCCCGGGCTGGCGCCCGGGGTTGGTGGTGTTGCGTGCGGCGCTCCTCACCGCAGCGCCGTTCTGGGTCTTTCTCCTGCTGCTCCACGACGTGCCGACGACCATCGCGATCGGGCTCCGGATCACCACGATGGTGGCGAGCTTCGTGTGGCTGGTGGCGGCCCTCGAGCCCGCGCGACTCGTCGAAGCGATGGTCGCGGCTGGCTGGAGCGCCAGCGTCGCGTACCTCTTCGCGGCCACGCTCACGGCCGTACCGATGCTCAAGGCGCGCGCGCAGCGCATCGCGGAAGCGCAGCGCTGCCGGGGGCTCTCGCCCCGGGGCGGTATCGCGAGCCGGCTACGCGCGCTCCGGGCCCTGGCGCTGCCGCTCGTCCTGTCGGCGCTGCACGAGGTGGACGAGCGAGCGCTCGCGCTCGAGACTCGCGGGCTCCGTCCCGGCATCCGCCGCACGACGCTCGCGCCACCGCACGACCCCGTCGTGGAGCGGGCCGCCCGCTGGGTGCTCCTCCTCGCGTGTCCCGCGGCGCTGGTCTGGCGGCTCCTGTGAAGTCCCTCACGCTCGAGCACGCGAGCTTCTGGTATCCGGCCACGGAGGCGCCGGCATTGCGCGATGTGTCGCTGGAGGTGGCGCAGGGGGAAATCGTCGCGCTCGTGGGGGCGCTGGGAGCCGGGGCGTCGACGCTCTTGCTCGTGGCGGCGGATCTCGCGCCGCGGGTGACTGGAGGGCGCCTCACGGGCGCCGTGGCTCGCCGCGACCGGAGCGGGATCGTGCTCCCGACCCCCTGGACGCAAGCCTCCGGCATGGCATTCACCGTATGGGACGAGGTCGCGTTCGGGCCGGCGAACCTGGGGTGGCCCGCGCACGAGATCGCGCGTCAGGTGGATCGCGCCCTCGAGCAGTTGGAGCTGGTCCCGCTCGCGTCGCGCGACCCGGCGACGCTGTCGGGTGGCGAATTGCAGCGGGTGATCATCGCCGCCATTCTCGCGATGGACCCGGGACTTCTGCTGTTCGACGAGCCGGCGACCGAGCTCGACGCGGCGGGCGCGCAGATGGTGTGGCGGCTGATGCGACGGTTGGCGGGGGAGGGGAAAGCGATCCTGCTCGCGACGAGCGCCCTCGATGCCGTACCCGACGTCGCCGACCGGGTCGTGTGGCTCGAGGACGGGGCGGTCCGCGCCGTCGGCGCACCGGATCTGCTCGCCGACGTGGCTGTCTGCGAAGCCGGTCTGGGCACCAGCGTCGCCACGGTCTGGCGGGCCAGCGGGCTGCCCGGACCCTACCCACCTACCGTGGCCCACGCCGTGCGGCGGTGGCGGTGATTCCGGCCCTCTGCTTCGACGGCGTGACCTTCTCCTACGGCGCCGTGCCCGCCCTGGAGCAGCTGTCGTTCTCCATCGCCCCGGGCGAGCGCGTGGCGCTGCTGGGCCGCAACGGTGCCGGCAAGTCCACCGTGGTCCGCCTCGTCGCGGGAATCCAGCAGCCGCGCGACGGAACGGTGTGGGTGGGCGACTGGGACACCCGCGACTGCGTCCCGGAGCAGCTCGCGTGGCGGGTCGGGTCGTTGTTCCAGCACGCGGACCAGCAGCTTTTCGCTCCCACCGTCCGCGACGACGTGAGCTTCGGGCCGCGCGCCCTCGGCGTGGGAGTACGGGAGGTAGAGCGGCGGACCGACCATGCCCTCGAGGACCTCGACCTCACCGCGCATGCGGCACACCACCCCTACGACCTCCCGCCCGCCTTGCGCAAGCTCGCCGCCCTCGCGGGCGCCTTGGCGCTCGAGCCCGCGCTGCTCGTACTCGACGAGCCCACCGCCGGGCTGGATCGGGCGCTCTCCGCGCGCGTCATCCGTGCGCTGCTCGAGCGGTCCGCCGGAGGGGTGGCGTTGCTCGTGGTCACGCACGATCTGACGTTCGCCGCCGAGGCGCTCGACCGAGGGCTGGTGCTGGACCGTGGCCGGCTGGAATGTGACGAGCCGCTCGCCGGCCTGCTCGGGGCCGGGCCGCGGCTCGAGCCGCTCGGTCTCTCGCCTCCCCCGGTCGCGGCGTTGTCCGCCGCGCTCGACCTTCCGGACCGACCCGTGCGTGCGGCAGACGCCGCGCGCGCGCTGGCCCGCGTTGCCCGGGGTAAGGGCGCGCCCTAGATTGACCGGCCCCATGCCGACGCTCGAGCATCTCGCCGCGCGGTTCGCACAGTGTGTGCGCCTGTTCCGGGACCCGAGCGCGAAGGACGGGCAAAAGAAGGAGTTCCGGGCCCTCCTCGGGCTCCTGCAGGAGACCGCCGTGACCCTTCGCGTCGTCGGCGGGCGCATCGAGCTGAACGGCGTGCCCTGCGAGGGGGAGGGTCTCACCGGGCTGGTCCAGCGCCTCGACCTCCACGGGATCGGGGAGATCGCGCTGCCGCCGGACCCGCCTCCCGCTCACCTGTTCGAGCTCGTCAAAGCGCTGGCGGAGCACCCCGGTGCGGACGACGTCGCGAGCCGCCTCGCGGCGGCCGGAGCCGATCGCATTCGCGTCGTGCCCGCCGCCCCGTCGGCGGGGACGACGCCCCGTGGGCCAGTCGCGTCGTCCGAGGATTTCGGCGGGCGCGAGCCCGTCGTGCCCCGGCCCGACGTCCCGATCGACCGGACGTCGCACCCGCTCGGCACCGAGGGAATCCTGCGCGGAGAGGCGTGGCAGGACATCAAGTCGGTGCCGCTCACCGGCGTGCCGCTCGTGACGCACGACCCGCCGCCGCCCCCCGCGGCGGACGCGCTGCCGGGGACGGCGCGGGCGGCGCAACCTCCCGCCGAAGGGGCCGAGGATCTGTCGCTCTCGATGGAGCGCGCTGCCGCGTCGCCTCCCCCGCCTCTGGCGGCGCCGCCCTCACCCAGCCCGCCGGACGAGCGGACCCCCGCCGCTTCCGCTCCTCCCCCCAAGGCGGTGCGGCACGCCACCACGCGCGGGACGTTGCCGCCCGATGCGGCCGAGGTGCTCGCGGAGCTCGAGCGCCACCCGACCGCGCAAAACGTGGGCGACCTGCTCGCGACGCTGTTGCGACACGCCGAAGCGGCGATCAAGCAGACCAACTTCGAGCAGATGCTTGGCGTGATCGCCGGCATCCTGCGGGTGGAGCAACGCGTCCCGGAAGCGAGCGGCCTGCGGCGCCAGTACGGGATCGCGGTGCGTCGCATCTACAGCAAGCCGGTGCTCGAAGCCCTGGCCCATCTGCTCGGGGCGCCCAAGCACCGGGCGGACGCGGTGATGGCGCTGCAGCGGGGCGGCGCCGCCGCAGTGGAGGTGCTGATGGACCTGCTCGTGGCCGCCCCGACGGTCAGCGAGCGCCGCGCGGTTTTCGACGCGCTGAAGCAGATGACGGAGGGCACCGAGCAGCTGGTCCATATGCTGGACCACACGGAGTGGTTCGTGGTGCGCAACGTGGCGGAACTGCTCGGGGAGCTGGGCATGGACGAGGCCGTCCCGGCCCTGGCGCGCCGCCTCGATCACCCGGACGAGCGGGTGCGCAAGGCGGTCGCCCTGGCCCTCGCGAAGATCGGCACGCGCAGCGCGGCGGAGCCGCTCCGCCGGGCACTGCGCGACCCCTCGGTCGAGGTGCGCCTGCAGGTAGCGGTGGGGATCGGCGGGCGCAAGTCGAGCGCGCTGGCGATGCCACTCGTGGTGGCCATGCAAGAGGAGAAGGAAGAGGACGTGGTGCGCGAGCTGATCCTCGCGCTCGGCCGAATCGGGAGCCCCGACGCGGTCCAGGCGCTCATCAAGTGGGCGCAGCCGACGGGGCGCATTTTCGGACGCAAGCCAACCGTCCTTCGACTGGCCGCGGTGGAGGCGCTGCGGCTCGCCGCCACTCCGGCGGCGCGGGGAACGCTCGAAGGCTTGTCGGACGACAGCGACCGGCAGGTGCGCGAGGCGGCCCGGAGCGCCGCGCTCGAGCTGAAGCGACCGTCGCGCGGCTAGACCGGCGGCCGCTCCTGTCTCACCACTGCACGCTCGCCGCCCATTCCGTGCCCCGTCGCTCCCGTCACGAGAATCACACCTTGACCCGTGGCCATCGAACGCGCTCCTCAGGAAGGGATGAAGCTGATCTTCGGATCGAGCCGGCGCGCGAACGCCGCCAAGAGCCGCGCCGCCCGCTCGAGGTCCTCCCGCGCCACCATTTCGTTGGGGCTGTGCATGTATCTGTTGGGGACGCTCACCAGTCCGGTCGGGATCCCGCGGAGCGCATTGTAGATGGCGTCGGCGTCGGTCCCCGTGTCGTGGGGAGCGGCTTGGATGCTGTAGGGGATCTTCTCCTGGTCGGCGCAGGCGACCAGCATCTCGAAGACCACCGGGCTGACCGCCGAGCCCCGCGCCAGCACGGGGCCGGCCCCGAGCTTGTGCTCGCCGGCGCGCTTCTTCTCGGCGCCCGGCCAGTCCGTCGCGTGGGTGACGTCCACCACCAGCGCGACGCCCGGATCGAGCCCCACCGCGCTGGTGCGCGCCCCACCACCGGTCCAGGCGATCTCTTCGCGCGTGGTCGCCACGGCGAACACGGCGGCATGCTTGGGTCGGTCTTGCGCCAGCAGGCGCAGCGCCTCCGCTACCACATACGCGCCGATCCGGTTGTCGATGCTGCGCGACACGATGCGCCCGTTGGGAAACTCGAGCACGGTGGCGTCGAGCACCGCGGCGTCGCCCACGCGCACCCGCTCCAGCGCCTCCGCCTTGCTCGCGGCGCCGATGTCGATCCACAGGTCCGTGATCTTGGACACCTTGTCCATGTCTTCGCGCTTCATCAGGTGCACCGCCTGTTTCCCGATCACGCCCCGCACCGCCTCCTTCGGCCCCGTGATCACCACCCGCTGCCCCACCAACACCTGGGAGTCCCAGCCGCCTATCCCTGCGAAATAGAGGTAGCCCTCGTCGTCGACGTGGGTCAGCTGCAGCCCGATCTCGTCGATGTGGCCGGCGAGCATGAGCCGCGGCTGCCCCTTGGCGTTCAGCGCCGCCACCGAGTTGCCGTGCACGTCGCTGGTGACCTGATCGGCGAACATCTTGACTTCGTCGCGCCACACCCGGGCCGGCGCGGTTTCGAAACCGGACGGGCCGGGGGTGTCGAGCAGCCGTTTCAGGAAGTCGAGGGTGTCTCGCGTCATGGCTTACTGACCCTTGGTGTAGAGAGTGGTACGCCGAGCCGGCGGCGCACGCTGTCGGCCGCACTGCCGGTCGCGAGCGTCGGCTGATGGCCGACGCGGACCGGAATGGCGGACAACCGCAGCCGGCGGCCGGGCGTCACGACGACTCGGAGAATCGCCGACAGGCGCGTCCACGGGTCGTTCTGCAAGAACACGAAGTTACCGAGCGACTGCACGATCGGCTTGTGCTTGTACCAGACTACACGTTGCAGCACGTGCGGGTGATGCGCGAGCACGAGGTCCGCGCCGGCGTCCACCACGCCGCGCGCCAGGTCTTGCATGTGCTGCGGCGGCGTGTCCGCGTATTCGGTGCCGCCGTGCATGCTGACCACGACGAGGTCCGCCCGACCGCTCGCCTTGACGGCGCGGATCGCGGGATAGATCCGCGCCGTGTCACCCCAAGCGATCCAGTCGGCGCCCGCGTGCTCGCGGAAGGCGTACGGCGCCGGGTTCCAGGCGCGCGTGAGCGCGAAGAAGGCGACCCGCCAACCACGGCGCTCGAGGATCACCGGCTGCTCGGCCATGTCCCGCCCGAATCCTGAGCCTACGAACCGCACGCCCGCGCGGGTGAGCTGCCGCATGGTCTCCTCCACCGCGGCACGGCCGCCGTCCCAGGCGTGGTTGTTCGCGGTGCTCACGATGTCGAAGCCGGCGCGGGCGAGCGCGTCGGCAGCGGCGGGGGGCGCCGTGAAGAACACCGCCTCCGAGTCGGCGGCCGCGCTCGAGTCGAGCGCGATCGGGCTTTCGAGATTCCCGAAGGTGATGTCCGCCGCGACCAGCGAATCGCGGAGCTCGCGGAACGAGTAGAGGGTGTCGCCCTCGAGCAACCGGGACTTCGCGAGCCGTCGGCCGAGATTGATGTCGCCGACGGCGTACAGGCGCAACGTGTCGATGGGGTGCTGGAGCAGCCCGCGTGGGACGTTGCATGACGCCACGTTCCACGAAAACAGCAACACCCCGATCACGAGAACCTCGTCTGCACGGTCAACCGAGGATCAAACGGGCCAGCAGCTCAGCCGCGTCCACGAGGCGCGGTCCGGGACGGGACGTATAGGCGTTGCCGTTGAGAAACTCGACGCGCCGCCCGAGCAGCGCCCGCGCCTGCGGGTCCGTGACGGCGGCGAGCTCCGCTTGGGCGCGGGGGATATCGAACCCGCACAGCGCCACCACGACGACGTCCGGCGCAAGTGCGGCGAGTTCGTCCCAGGGGCGGGGTCGTGATGGCTCGCCGGGCGCGCTGCCGACGTCCTGGCCCCCCGCGAGCGCCACCAGCTCGGGAACCCAGTGGCCAGCCACGTACGGGGGATCCAGCCATTCCAACACCAGGACACGCGGTTTCGGTAGGGGCGCAGCCTGCTGCGCCCCTCCTTTCCCGGCCCGCTGGGCCCCGGCGCCGACGCGTCGCAGCCGGTACCGCAGCCCCGCCGTGAGCTCTTCCGCTTCATCCCGCAGCTCCAGGGCGTCTCCCACCCGCGTGATGTCCGCGAGGACCTCGTCCAACGTGTGCGCGTGCAGCGTCACGACCCACGGCGTGGGCATGAGGGTGGTAACGGCGCGCGCCAGCTCGTCCTGCCCCACGGCGCAGACCTCGCACACCGACTGCCCGATCAGCACGTCGGGCCGGAGGAGCGCCATCAGCTGCACGTCCACCTCCACCGGCGAGATACCCGTGCGCGCGGCCTCCGCCATGGCGCGGTCGATCGTGCCCGACGGCAGCGCGGGATCGATGCGCGTGCGGGTGACCCGGGGGAGCGAACGCACCTCGGGCGGGAAGTCGCACTCGTGGGACACGCCCACCAGGTGGCCGACCGCGCCGAGCGCGGCCACGATCTCGGTGGCGGCGGGCAGCAACGACACGACGCGCATGCCGAAATGTAGGGCTCGACACGCCGCGCCCCTACACCCCGCGGTCCGTCACTCCTTCCGCAGACCGATCCGGTAGAGCAGCGCGCCCAGCAACCCGAACAGTCCGAACGCGAGCAGGTTCGAACGGGAAAGACCCCCGAGCGCGTGGAACACGGGCACCCGCTCGGCCAGGGCGTCAGCCGAGCCCAGCACACCGGCGATCGCGGCCAGCACGATGCCGCAGATGGCCCCGCCCGCGATCAGGCCGCTCGAGAACAGTACCCCCGGTCCCGACTCCACCTCGGCAATCGACTGGTGCGCCGCCTGGGCGCGCCGCTCGATGAGCCAGCGTACCACCCCACCCACGAACATGGCCGACGATGTCGAAATCGGCAGGTAGACGCCGACGGCGACGGGGAGCGCCTGCACGCCCATCAGCTCGATCGCGATGGTGATGAACACGCCGAGCAGGACCAGCGCCCACGGCAGCTTGTGTGTGAGGATGCCATCGGTGACCAGCGCCATGATCGTCGCCTTGGGCGAATCGAGCCGCGGGATGACGCGGCCTCCAAACTCGTGGATGCGACCGCCGATCCCGGGGTCGAGGACGTACCGAAGCTCGCGAGTCGTCGGGTCCATGAGGTACTTCCCGGCCGCCACGCCCTCGGTCACGACGTACACCCGGACGACTTGGTAGGAGCCGGGCTCCACCGCGTCGCTCGCGGCGATGCGGAAGCCCGCCATCGTCTGAGGCAGCACCTCCACCGCGGCGCGCTTGCCGCCGCCGGCCGGCGCGAGGGCCGCGGGGCTGAAGGCGGGGTGGGCTTCGGGGATGGGGTACGTATACGCGCGGTTCAGCAGCGTGAGTGTCCAGCCGACCACGAGCGCCGAACCGAGGGCGCCGACCAGAATGGCGATCTGCTGGCGACGCGGTGTGGAGCCCACGAGGAAGCCCGTCTTCAGGTCCTGAGACGTGTTGCCGGCGTTGGCCGTCGCGACGGCGACCACGGCGGCGATCGAGATCGCCTGCACCCGGTGGTCCACGCCGGTCCAGCCGATCGCGACGAAGATGAGACACGTCCCGAGGAGCGCAGCGATGGTCATGCCGGAAATCGGATTCGCCGAGGAGCCGATCTGCCCGCAGACGCGGGAGGAGACGGTGGCGAAGAAGAACCCGAAGATCACGATCAGGATGGCGCCGAGCAGGTTGACGCCTACCTGCGGCAACAGCGTGAGGGCGATCGCGAGGGCGAGGGAGCCGCCGATGGTGACGGAGATGGGGAGGTCGTCCTCGGTGCGGAGCGTGGTCGCCGCCTGGCCGAGGCGCGACGCGCGCAGGTCCTTGAGGCTCGCGGCAAAAGAGCTCACGATCGTCGGCAACGAGCGGGCGAGTGCGATGATCCCGGCCGAGGCGACGGCGCCCGCACCGATGTAGAAGACGAAACTGGAGCGGAGCTCACCCGGACTCATGTCGCGGATCAGCTTCACCGCCGGGAACCCGAATGGCTCGTTCAAACCCGATCCCACGAGCTTGATCGCGGGAGCGAGCACCAGGTAGGCGAAGCAGCCGCCGGCGAACAGGTAGCCGGCGATCCTCGGGCCGATGATGTAGCCCACGCCCAGCAGCTCGGGGGATGCCTCCGTGTAGACGGCGGCCCCGGGATAAAAGCCGAGTGCCTTGCCCGGCACATCAGGCCACAGCTTGAGCCCCCCCATCAGGATCTTGTAGACGAACCCGACACCGAACGCCTGGAATACACGCTTGGCCTGCAGGCCGCGCTCTTCGCCGGCGATGAGGACTTCGGCGCAGGCGGTGCCCTCCGGATAGATCAGCGTGTCGTGCTCTTTGACGATCAGCGCGCGCCGCAGCGGGATCATCATCAGGATGCCCATCAGCCCACCGGCTGTCGCGAGGACCGCCACCCGGCCGATCTCCAGGTCGTAGCCCATCAGCAGGATCGCGGGGATCGTGAACACGACGCCCGCCGCCACCGAGTCGCTCGCCGACCCCGTCGTCTGCACGATGTTGTTCTCGAGAATCGAGGTGCGGCCGAGGGCGCGGAAGATCGTGATCGACAGCACGGCGATCGGGATGGAGGAGCTTACCGTGAGCCCGATCTTGAGTGCCAAGTAGACGCTCGAGGCGCTGAAGATGAGCCCCAGGAGCACGCCGAGGAGCAGCGCGCGCGCCGTCAGCTCGGGGGGCGACTGGGATGCCGGCACGTACGGTTGGTGGTCGGACATATGGGCCGGGAATGTGGCGAGAGAAATGCGACGGCGGAAGGAGACCCGGGTCGGTGTGCCCGCCATCACCGTCGCGCGGTTCGGGTGTTGTTTCGGTGTCGCGACCGAAATCGTCACCGAATGGTACGAATCGCTCGGAACCTCAGGTGGCCCCCGCGGGGTACACACGCCCCGTGACCCCGTCGGCCGACTCGCTTCTTCCCGATCTCCAGCACGCCCTCGCCGGGCGCTATGTGCTGGAGCGGCGCCTGGGGCGCGGCGGCATGGGAGTCGTGTACCTCGCCCGTGAGCTCCGCCTCGACCGCCGGGTCGCCATCAAGCTGCTGCCGCCCGAGCGGTCCGTGCAGCCCGCCGCGCGGGAGCGGTTCCTCCGCGAGGCCCGGACCGCGGCGCAGCTGTCCCATCCCGGGATCGTGCCGATATTCGCCGTGCACGAGGTTCGCGACTTCGTGTTCTTCGTGATGGCGTACGTGGAAGGGGAGACCCTGGGCCAGCGCGTGCGCGCGGACGGCCCGCTGAGCCATGCTGCGGCGGCGCAGTTGCTCGAGGAGGTGGGGCGCGCACTGGCCCACGCGCATGCCCGCGGCGTGGTACACCGCGACGTGAAGCCCGATAACATCCTGCTCGATCAGGTCACCGGTCGCGCCCTCGTGTCCGACTTCGGCATCGCGCACCTCGGCTCGGGTGCCGTTTCGGCGCCGCGACAGGCTGTGGGGACCGCCGAGTTCATGAGCCCGGAGCAGGTGATCGGCGGGCCCGTGGACGGGCGCAGCGACCTCTACTCGCTCGGCGTCGTGGGGTTCTTCGCGCTGACGGGCCACCTCCCGTTCGACGGGCCGGATGCGATGACCGTGCTGGCCCGACACGTCACCGACCCTCCACCCACCATCGCTTCCGTGGCGCCGGAAGTGCCGCTGCGGTTGGCCGAAGCGGTCGAGCGCTGCCTGGCCAAGGACCCGGACGCCCGCTACCCGAGCGCGGACGCGTTCGCCGAGGCGGTGGGTGCGGCGCTCGATCGTCGCGCGGCGGTCGCCGTCCGCGCGTTCGTGACCGGAGCCCGGCACCTCTCGACGAGCGCGTTGCTGTACGGGGCGGCCGCGGGCGTCGGGCTGCCGCTCCTCGCCGTCCGTTTCCTCGAGCTGACGGAGCCGCGCGCCAAGGCGGCGACGGTGGCAGCGGCGGTGGCGATCGCGCTCGTGCCGCTGGCCGTCATGTTGGCCCGGGTGCGGCGGCTGCTCAGCGCCGGCTACGGGCGGCAGCATCTCACCGATGCGCTCCGAGCGGAGCTCGGCCATCGGCGCGAGGAGCTCGCGTTCCTCTACGGGTACGGACCGTCGCGGCTCGAGCGGGCGCTGCGCCGGCTGGCGTATCTGTGCGTAGCGGCCGCCGCGGGGATCGTCGGCGCGCTGCAGCGGGTGCCGGCCCTGGCGGAGGTGGTGGGCGTTCCTCCGTTGTTCTGGGTCGTCGCGACCACGGCGCTGCTCGCCGCCGCGATTGCCCGGGCGCGCACGGAGCACCGCACCGACCCCAAGGCGGAACGGCGGCTGCGGTTCTGGAACGGGCCGCTGGGCCGATGGCTCTTCAGCGTGGCCGGGCTGCGGCTCGCGCCCCGGCCGGAGCCGGCGCCGGAGCCGGAGCAGAATGAGGAGCCGGTGGTGGCGGCGATGGTGCCGACGATTACGCTCCTACCGCGCCGGCCGGACGCTTGACCCGCGCGAGGCGGTCCGCGGCTTCGCGCAGCATCTCCTCGGTCTTGCAGAACGCGAAGCGCACGAGTCGCTGCCCCAGCACGGGGCGGCTGAAGAAGCTCGAGCCCGGGACCGGCGCGACCCCTATCTCCTTCGTCAACCAGTAGGAGAACTCGTCGCCTGGCAGCTCCGAGATGGCGGAGCAGTCGGCCAGCACGTAATAGGCCCCCTGAGGCGCCCGGCAGCGGAACCCGGCGTCGACGAGGGCGCGGCAGAGCAGGTCGCGGCGCGCGCGATAGTCGCGGGCGAGGCCCTCGTAGTAGTCGTCCCCCAGCGTCTCGAGCCCCACGGCGATCGCCTCCTGGAGCGGCGCCGGCGCCCCCACGGTCAGGAAGTCATGCACCTTGCGGATCGCGTCGGTCGCGTCCGGCGGGGCCACGATCGTGCCGATGCGCCAGCCGGTGACGCTGAACGTCTTCGACGCGCCGCTGATCGTGATGGTGCGCTCGCGCATCCCGTCGAGCGTCGCGATCGGCACGTGCTCGCCCTCGTAATAGATGTGCTCGTAGATCTCGTCCGTCACGGCGTACGCGTCGTGCCGCCGGCACAGCTCGGCGATCGCCTGGAGCTCGCGGCGCGACAGCACCCTGCCGGTGGGATTGTTGGGCGTGCACACGATGATCGCGCGGGTGTGCCGCGAGAACGCCGCCGCCAGCCGGTCGAAGTCGAGCTCCTCGCTCGTCTGGAGCGGCACGTACACGGGTTTGGCGCCGCACAGAATCGCGTCCGGGCCGTAGTTCTCGTAGAATGGCTCGAAGACGATCACCTCGTCGCCGGGGTCGACGATCGCGAGTAGCGCCGATGCCATCGCTTCGGTGGCCCCGCACGTGATCGTGATCTCGGTCTCCGGGTTGACCGTCATGCCGTACCACTCGGCGTATTTCCGGGCGAGCGCGTCACGCAGACGCTTGGCCCCCCAGGTGATGGCGTACTGGTTCACGTCGTCGCGAATCGCCCGCGCCGCTGCCTCTTTGAGCACGTCGGGCGCGGGAAAGTTCGGGAACCCCTGGGCGAGGTTGATGGCCCCATGCTCGGTCGCGAGCCGGGTCATCCCGCGAATCACCGATTCGGTGAAGGAGTGGGTGCGCCGCGCGGTGTGCATACGAGGGGAACTTACAAGAGGAAGGCCCCGGCGAAACAGCCCGGGGCCTTCGATCCGCCTGGCGGTCTGTTGTCCTCACCCTATGGAAGGTTCCCGAACCAAAGGAAGTCCGCCGCGCCCCCCTCCATGACGGTCGCTGTTATGCCGATGACGCCGCCGCCGCAGGCCGGCCCACTCGTCGGGATGGTCTCATGCCACGTGGTATTGGGGGGCAGCACCTCGCAGACGGTATAGGTGCCGGCCGGGACACCGCTGAAGACGTAGTTGTTCCCTTCTACGTCAAGGGCCACGCCGCTGGTTACCGCCGTGGCGACGACCGCGCCGTTCCCGTCCCTGAGCTCGACGCACCAGCCCGCGAGATAGGGGAAATTCTGGGCCGGATCATCAACGAACACCTGGCCCATGACCATCGCGGTCCCCGTACGTCCGGAGTTGACGCAGCCGGGTGGGGGTAGGACCGGGCAACCAGAGGCGTCCACGGTGGTGCCGAGCGGGGTGTCGGGGCATTGGTCCAGAGCGTCCGGCACCCCGTCGTGATCGGCGTCGAGAAGTGGGGGCTGAGGACCGCATAGCCCCCGATGGGCATGCACCTGCCCCGAGTCCGAGCGATGCTCGTCGCCCAGACCGTTGTCGCAATTGGAGCCTTGCAGACTTTGGGACATGCCTGCCAAGAACGGTGTCGCCACCAAAGCAAGCACCACTATGAGGGCTCGCATGGTATCACCCCTAGCTCGTAGGGCTGAGGGGTGGGCGCCGCGACCTCAGCGGGTCTGCCGCAGTGTTGGGGAGCCGGGCGGACGCACGACCCGCGCTACCCCCCTACTACTGGGCACCTTGAAAGTCGCGCTACGCGGTCTGGGCAGGCTGTGCGGTTGGTTACAAGAACCTTGGTGGTGTCGCGAGCGGGCCGCACGGCGAGCACACAACTGGCAGCACTGTCGCGGCATGCCATGTCGCCGGCAAAGGAGGAAGGCCCCGGCGAAAGAGACCGGGGCCTTCGATGGAGCCCTTCTAGTCCGTCTGCGCCCTCACCCTTATGGCGTGAGGTTCCCGAACCAGATGAAGCTGGCACTGCCCCCGTCCATGACGGTGATCGTCCAGCCAAACCCGGTGGCGCAGCCCGGCCCGCTCGTCGGGAAGCTCTCATGCCAGCCGGTCTGCACCGTCTCGCAGACCGTATAGGTGCCGGCCGGTAGACCCGAGAACAGGTAGTTGCCCGAGGCGTCGGTCACGGCCGTTGCACTGACCGGGCCGCTGACCTCGACGCACCAGCCCGCAAGACCGGTCCACGGCGATGCATCAACGAACACCTGGCCGTCGATCGACGCGGTTCCCCCGGCCGGGCCGGAGTTCACGCAACCGCCGCCGGACGTCGGGGGCGGTGGGGGCGGGGGTGTGGACTGCACCGTGCAGCCCGACGCATCCACTGTGGTGCCGGCTGCCGTGCCGGGGCATGAGTCGAGGCTGTCTGGCACCCCGTCGTGATCGGCGTCGAGCACCGTGGGCGGCGGGGGTGGAGTCTGCGGCTGACACGCCCCTTGATGGGCATTCGCCGTTCCCTGGGTCGAGCGATGCTGGTTGTCGCATTTCAAGGCTTGCGACCGTTGGGCGACGCCCGCCAGGAACGGCGTGGCGACCAAGGCAAACAGAACTGTGAAGGCTCGCATCGTGTGACTCCTCGCTCGTTTTAGGGCTGAGGAGGGCGCTGCGGCCTCAGCTGAACCTGTTGCGGGGGCGCATCACTTGAGATCCCCCGACCACCAACCTTCAGCTCGCCTTAAAGTCGCTTGAGCGACGCCGGCGGGCGGTGTGGCATATCACGCAGTCACGTAAACACAAGTACACATGGCACTTACTCTCTACTGGGGCGGGATTAAGCAAGAACGGTGCCCCATGGGTACGTGCCACTAAAACACGTCACTTGGCCAGCACTATGGGTCGGGCGCAACCTTGCAGAATGCTACATCTCATGCACAAACTGGCGGAGCAAACGCGCTATCCGTTTTCCGTCAGCGACGCAATACTGTCGTGATAGTGTTCTATACCGAGATGAGCGTGATGCGATGGGGAGGGACCGGGCTAGCGCAGCAGCTGCTTCGCGATCGTATGGAGTTGCATGTTGCTCGTCCCCTCGTAGATCGTCCCGATCTTCGCGTCGCGGTAGAACTTCTCGACAGGATACTCCTTGGTGTAGCCGTACCCGCCGAACAGCTCCACGGCGAGCGAGGTGACGCGCTCCGCGACCTGTGAGGCGAAGAGCTTGGCCATCGCCGCGTGCATCGTGTATGGCTCGCCGGCATCCTCGAGCCGCGCGGCGTTGTATACCAGCAGCCGCGCTCCCTCGAGCTCCGTCGCGGCCTGGGCGAGCTGAAACTGCACGGCCTGAAACTCTCCGATCGGCTTGCCGAATTGCTTGCGCTCCTTCGCGTACTTGAGCGCGGCCGCGAGGGCGCCCCGCGCCACTCCGATCATCTGCGCGCCGATCCCGATCCGGCCCGTGTTCAGCGTCTCGATCGCGATCTTGTACCCGACGCCGATCTCACCCACCAGGTTCGCCGCCGGCACCTCGCAGCCGTCGAGGATCAGCTCGCACGTGCTCGAGGCGCGGATGCCAAGCTTGTCCTCCTTCTTGCCCACCGAGAACCCCTTGAAGCCACGCTCCACCGCGAAGGCGGTGATACCCTTGTAGCCCTTGGTGAAGTCGCTGTTCGCGAACACCACGAACAGCCCCGCCTCGGCGCCGTTGGTGATCCAGAGCTTGCGGCCCTCGAGTACCCAGGTATCGCCCCGCCGGGTCGCCCGGGTCTGGAGCCCGAACGCGTCGGAGCCCGAGTCTGGCTCGGACAGGGCGTAAGCACCCAGCAGGTCGCTGGCGAGCCGGGGGAGATAGCGCCGCTTGAGATCTTCGCTCGCCCACTTGCGGAGCAGCGTATTCACGAGGGTGTTCTGCACGTCCACGAAGATCGCGACCGAGGCGTCCACGGCGGACAGCTCCTCGACGGCGAGCACCGTCATGACCAGACTCCCGCCTGCGCCGCCGTGGGACTCGGGGACGTCGATTCCCATGAGCCCGAGCGCGAAGCACTTGGCGAGCAGGGCGGGGTCGACCGCGGAGGCCCGTTCCATGGCGGCCACGCGCGGCCGGACCTCGCGCTCGGCGAAGTCGCGTACTGTGTCGCGGAACAGCGCTTCTTCCTCGGAGAACGTCATCGATCCTTCACCCGCCGCACGAACTTGAGCCCCGACCATACTTCGTCCACCGCCGCCACCTTCACGTCCACCAGCCCGTGCGCCAGCCCGATCGCCCGGATCACGTCCTCGGTGAGGTCGGTCGCCACGCCGGACGCTTTCTTGGGCCAGGAGATCCACAGCATGCCGGCGGGCGTGAGGGCGCGGGCCAGCGCGCCGAACCGCCGCTCGAGCTCCTGCGCCTCGCTCACAAAGAACTGGATGAAGTCGAGGGGTCCGGTGGCGTCCCGCTGACGGCTGACCGGCGGGAGCTTGCCGAGCGTACGCTCGTAGCCGCGCGGCGCCCCGAGAATTGCGATGGTCGAGCCCGACTTGATCCCGAGCTTCGCGACCAACGGCTTTCCGGAATACCCAGCCACCTCTACCGCCCTCTACCGCCCTCTGTACATCACCCGCCAGATCCTGCCCGCCGCGTCGTCACTGATATACAGCGAGCCGTCCGGGCCCATCGCCACACCCACCGGCCGGTGCTGCGGCCCGGTGCCGTTCTCGTGCCAGAACCCGTCCGCGAATGTCTCGTACGTGCCGGCCGGCTTGCCGTCCTTGAAGGGCACGAACACGACGCGGTAGCCGCCCTGGGGCAGCGGCGCGCGGTTCCACGAGCCGTGAAACGCGACGAAGGCCCCCCCCCGATAGTGCGCGGGGAACTGGGTGCCGCCGTAGAACGTCAGGCCGTCCGGCGCCCAATGCGCCGGGAAGGCGACGAGCGGTTCCTTCTTCTCCTGGCAGCGACCCACCGTCTTGCCGTCGCCGCCGTACTCGGGCGCGAGGACCAGGTGACCCAGCTCCGGGTCGTGGTAGCAGTACGGCCAGCCGTAGTCGTCGCCTTCGGAGAGCTCGAAGAGCTCCTCGGAGGGCTTCTCGGCGCTTTGCTCCAGTGTGAAGAGCTTGGGCCAATTCTGCCCCAGCTGGTCGCGACCGTGCTGCGTCGCGTACAGCTCGCCCGAGGGCGCGAACGCGAGCCCCACGGCATTCCGGATTCCGGTGGCGAACCGAGTGCCGTCCGCTTCCGTTTGATCGTGCTTCAGCGCATCGAACCGCCAGACCCCCGCTCGGAACGCAAGCTCGGGGCAGGGGTCCTTGCCGCGCGACTCGTTCGACCGGTCGGCGATCTGACAGGAATTGGTGGCCGACCCGCTGTTCACGAACAGCATGCGGCCGTCGGGAGACAGGGCGAGGTTCTTCGCGCTGTGGCCGCCGGTGGGCAGATCCTTGACGATCACTCCGGGGGCGCCCAGGGGCGTGAGACTCCCCGCGCGCATCGTGTAGCGATACACCGTGGACGTGGTACCGAAGTAGAGCACGCCCTTCCCGAGCGCGACGCCGGTGCCGCCCTCGCTGCCGATGGTCTGGCGCACGTCGGCCTTGCCGTCGCCCGACGTGTCTCGCAGGGCGAGCAGGCCGCCGGCGCCCGCCCGGCCGCCCGCCAGCGCGACGAAGACGTCGCCGTTCTGCGCCACCGCCAGATGTCGCGCGGCGCCGACCTGGTCGGCGACCACCACCGCGCAGAAATCGGCCGGCAGCGTGAGGCCGCCGTTGTCGGGCTCGCATGCCGGTAAGACGGCGGACGGCCGGACCCTAAAGGACTCCCTGACGGTCGCAGGAGGACCGCCGGACAGAAACACCGCCACCAGACCGACCGCCAGTCCGCCCGTCCGCCCGACCGTCCAGTTCATGTCTTCCTCTCCCCCGATGGGCCCGCCAGCATCTCCCGAATGCCGCCCAGCGACGCCAGCACCCCGGTCGCCTCGTACGGCACATAGATCACCTTGTTGCTCTGAGGGCTCGTGACCATGTCCTTCAGCGCTTCGATGTAGCGGATCGCGATCAAGTACCGCGCCGGATCCCCGCCGGTTCCCTTGATGGCGGTCGTGATCCGCTCGATCGCCTGCGCTTCCGCTTCGGCGACCTTGAGCCGGGCGTTGGCCTCGGCCTCGGCGGCGAGGATCCTCGCCTGTTTCTGGCCTTCCGCCTGATTGATCTCCGACTGCCGGATGCCCTCCGCCTGGAGGATGCGCGACTGCTTCTCCGCCTCGGCGGTGAGGATCGCGGCGCGCCGGTCGCGCTCGGCGCGCATCTGCTTCTCCATGGCGTCCCGGATGTCGCGCGGCGGGTTGATGTCTTTCAGCTCGACGCGACTCACCTTCGCGCCCCACTTGTGGGTCGCTTCGTCGAGGATCTCGCGCAGCTTGGCGTTGATCGTGTCACGCGAGGAGAGGACATGGTCCAGCTCCATCTCGCCGATCACGTTGCGTAGCGTCGTCTGCGTCAGCTTCTCGATGGCATCCGGCAGGTTCGCGATCTCGTAGGTCGCCCGGACGGGGTCCGTGATCTGGGAATAGATCAGCGCGTCGATCTCGACGACGACGTTATCCTTGGTGATCACGTTCTGGCGCGGGAACACGTACACCGTCTCGCGCAGGTCGATCTTGTCGGTGCGGAAATGGCGCGCGAACGAGTCGCCCGCGGGCGTCACGACCACCTGGTGCCAATCGATGGCGCGCGGCTTGTCGATGAACGGGATGACCAGATTCACCCCGGAAGCGAGGGTGCGGTGGTATTTCCCCAACCGCTCGATGATCATGGTCTGCGCCTGCTGGACGATGCGGATCCCCCGCGCGACGATCGAGATCGCGAACAGCGCGATGGCCGCCGGGACGATCAGCGCGCCGATGTTGTCCATGCCTCAGCCCTCCTTGTCGACGTACAGAGTCGCCCCTTCCACTCGGACCACCATCACCCGCGTGCCCCGCTCGAGCGCCGAGTCCATCAGCGACGCCGCGCGCCAATCCTCGCCTTCCACCAGGACGCGGCCCTTGCCGGTGGCTGGGTCGATGCGCTCCGACACGATGCCCACCCGGCCCGCCAGGGCATCGACGTTGGTCCGGATCTCGCTCCCCGCGCGGTGCAGGTGCCGCAGCAGGAACGGACGGACGCCGACGAGCGAGAGCAGGGTTCCGGCGGCGAACGTGAGCGCCGGCACGACGGCCCCGGGGACGACGACGGACACGAGGCCGGCGGCGAGGCAGCCGACTGCCACGGAGAGCAGCCAAAACCCCGGTGCGACCATCTCCGCGACGAAGAGGAGCAGGGCGGCGACGAGCCAGACTTGCCATTCGTGCATGGGGAGAAGTTAGCGCACCTTGCTGGAGCCGGTAATTGCGGGAGCGGGCGCGCCGAGTGGCGGTCCCTCCGGCTCGGGACGCCTGACAGCTCCTCCCCACGCCCCTTGCGTCTTCGCCTCCGGGACCGCCACTCGGCGCGCCCCGTCGCACTGCTCGCGTCAATCCGCCGGAGCTGCCTCGGGCGTCAGTTGCCCGCCGGCCGCGGCCCGCCCGAGCGACGTCCGGCCCAGGCGGTGCTGCAGCCCGTCGAGGTAGGTGTAGATCACCGGCGTCACGTACAGCGTGATGATCTGCGAGAACGCGAGGCCGCCCACCACCGCGATGCCGAGCGGTCGGCGGGACTCGGAGCCCACGCCGACTCCCAGGGCGATGGGGAGCGTGCCCATCAACGCCGCCATGGTGGTCATCATGATCGGCCGGAACCGGATGCTGCAGGCTTCGAGAATGGCGTCGTGCGCGGACTTGCCATGGGCGCGCTGCGCCTCGATCGCGAAATCGATCATCATGATGCCGTTCTTCTTCACGAGCCCCACCAGCATGATCACGCCCACGAAGGCATAGACGCTCAGGTCCACCCGGAACAGCAGCAGCGTCAGCAACGCGCCGAACCCGGCAAACGGCAGCGCCGAGAGGATCGTGAGCGGGTGGATGAAGCTCTCGTACAGGATGCCGAGCACCATGTAGATCACGAGCACGGCGAGGATGAGGAGCGCCAGCAGGCCCGTCTGGCTCGACTGGAAGGCCTGCGCGGTGCCGGCAAAGCTCGTGGTGATGCTGGCGGGCAGGAGCTGCCGCGCGACGCGCTGCACTTCGGCGACGGCGGTGCCGATGGCGACGCCCTCCCGCAGGTCGAACGATATCGTGACCGCCGGCAGCTGCCCCGCGTGATTCACCGTCAGCGGGCCGACGCTCGAGTTCAGCGTGGCGAGCGACGCGAGCGGCACCAGGGGGCCGTTCTGTGAGCGGATGTACAGGAGGCTCAGCGCGGACAGGTCCCGCTGGTAGTCGGGGAGCAGCTCCATCACGACCCAATACTGGTTGGTGGAGGTGTAGATCGTGGAGACCTGACGCGAGCCGTACGCGTTGTACAACGCTTCCTCGATCTGTTGGGCGGTGACGCCGAGCGCCGCGGCCCGGTCCCGGTTGATGGTCACGGTGGCCTGCGGGTTCGAGATCTGGAGATCGCTCGTGACGTTGATCAGGTTCGGCAGCTTGCGCAGTTCCGTCAGGAGCCGAGTCGAGTAGTCGTACAACGCGGGGTCCGGGCTCTGCAGCGTGAACTGGTACAGGCTCTTGGTGCGACGGCCGCCGATCTGGATGGGCGGCGGGTTCTGGAGGAACACCTGGATGCCTGGGATGCCGGCCAGCTTGCCATTGAAGTAGCGGATCAGCTGGTCCACGCTCATCTCGCGCTGGGAGCGAGGCTTGAGCTGCATGAAGACGCGCCCCTGGTTGATCTGACCGCCGCCCAGGAAGGACATGGTCGCGTCCACGTTGGGATCCTGCTCGAGCACCGCCATGACCTGCAGCTGATGGCTGACCAGATCGTCGAACGACGTGCCCTGGATCGTCTCCGTGGTCCCGAAGATCTGTGAGTTATCTTCGCTCGGCAGGAAGCCCTTGGGCACGACGGCGAAGAGCCCGACCGTGGCCACGAGGATGAGCCCCCCGAAGACGAGGACCGCCGGCCGCCGCCCCATCACCCACGCGAGGCTGCGCTCGTACGAGCGCAGCACCCGCTGGTAGACACGCTCCGATCCTTCGTAGAACCTCCCGTGGCGTGCCTCCCGCGGCGGCTTGAGGAAACGGCTGCACAGCATCGGCGTGAGCGTCAGGGAGACGACGCCGGAGACGAGAATCGCGGCCCCGATGGTCACGGCGAACTCATGGAACAGTCGCCCGACGATCCCGCCCATGAACAGCACCGGGATGAACACCGCCGCGAGCGACAGCGTCATGGAGAGGATCGTGAACCCCACCTCGCGTGACCCGGCGAACGCGGCCTCGAGCGGGCCCGCACCTTTTTCCATGTGGCGCACGATGTTCTCGAGCATCACGATGGCGTCGTCCACCACGAACCCGACCGACAGCGTCAGCGCCATCATCGACAGGTTGTCGAGGCTGTAGTCCAGCGCGTACATCACCCCGAACGTGCCCACGAGCGAGAACGGGAGCGCCAGACTCGGGATGATCGTCGCCGAGAGGTTGCGGAGGAAGAGGAAGATGACCAGCACCACCAGCGCCAGCGTCAGGAACAGGGTGAACTTCACGTCCGCGAGCGATGCGCGAATCGACTCCGAGCGGTCGGAGCGGAGCTGGAGATCCACCGAGGCGGGGAGCAACTGCTTCAGGCTCGCCATCACCGTCCGCACGCGGCCGGCGACCTCCACCGTGTTCGCGCCGGGCTGTCGCTGGATCGCGAGCACGATGGCCCGGGTGCCGTTGAACCAGGCGGCGCTCTTGTTGTCCTGCACGTCGTCCAGCACCTCTCCCAGGTCCTGGAGGCGTACCGGTGCGCCGTTGCGATAGGCCACCACGAGGGCCCGGAACTCCGCGGCATCCTGGAGCTGGCCGTTGGCCTGCACCGTGTAGGCGCGATGCGGCCCCCACAGGATGCCGGTCGGCAGGTTGACGTTCCCGGCGGCGACGCCGTCGGCTACCTCGTCGATGCCGATGGCGCGCGTCGCCAGCGCCTTGGGGTCGAGCTGGATGCGCACCGCGTACTTGGCGGCGCCGTACACGTTGACCTGCGCCACGCCGTCGATGGTGGACAGCCGCTGCGCGATGAACGTTTCGGCGTATTCGTCGAGGGCGGGCAGCGACAGGGTCTTCGAGCTCAGCGCGTAGTAGATGATCGCCTGGTCGGCCGGGTTCACCTTTTGGTACGAGGGCGGCACGATGCCGCTGGGCAGCGAGCGCAGCGTTTTGGAGATCGCCGCCTGGACGTCCTGCGCGGCCGCGTCGATGTTGCGGTCCAGCGTGAACTGCAGCGTGATGCTGGTGGAACCGAGGTTCGACGACGACGTCATCTGGTCGATCCCGGCGATCGTCGAGAACTGCTTTTCGAGCGGCGTCGCTACCGCGGAGGCCATCGTCTCGGGGCTCGCGCCGGGGAGGCTCGCGTTCACGGTGATCGTCGGAAAGTCGACGTTCGGCAGGTTGCTCACCGCCAGCAACCGGTAGGCCATCAGGCCGAACAGCAGGATGCCCATCATGACGAGCGTCGTCATGATGGGCCGCTTGATGAACAGCGCCGAGATGTTCACTTGTCGCCGGCCATGTCGCCTGCCCCTTTCACCTCCACCAATGCGCCGGACGTGAGCCGCAGCTGGCCGTCCGTGACGACCTGATCTCCCGGGCGCACGCCCTGCGACACGACTGCGTACGTCCCGGCGTTCCGCGCGATCTCGACGGCCTGCGAGCGGGCGGTCCCGTCCTGGTTGAGCACGAACACATAGGTACCCTGCTGTCCCGTCATCACCGCCTGCGCCGGCACCACCAGCGCCCGTTCATCCACGTAGAGCTGCAACCGCACGTTGAGAAACTCGCCCGGCCATAGCGCGTTGTCCCGATTCGGGAACTCCGCCTTGAGCAGCACCGTGCCGCTCGCCGTATCGACGCTGTTGTCGACGAACGTCAGCACGCCCTCGCTCGCCACCGTGTCGGTCTGAGATGGGCTCACCAGCACGGGCAGCCGGTTCTTGCGATACCGCTGAATGGCAGCGAGGTGCTGCTCCGGGACGGCGAAGCGCACCAGGATGGGGTGGATCTGGTTGATCACCACGAGTGGCTCCGGCGCGTTGGCGCGCACGAGGTTGCCCTCGCGCAACAGCAGGCGACCGGTGTGGCCCGCGATCGGCGCGCGGATGGCCGCCCATTCGAGGTTGAGCTGGGCGGCCGAGGCAGCGGCGGAGTCGGCGCGCACCACGGCCTGCAGCGCTTCGGCGTTGGCGCGCTTCGCCTCGTAGTCGGACTGCGTCACGTAGTCCTGCTTCACCAGCGCCGCGTAGCGCTCCGCATCGAGCGTGGCACTCTGCGCCTGCGCCTGGTCGCGCGCCAGCATCGCCCGTGCCTGCTCGAGCGCGGCCAGGAAGGGCCGTGGGTCGATCTGAAACAGCAGCTGACCCGACGCGACCTCGTCTCCCTCGTGGAAGGCCACCCGCGTGAGGATCCCCGTGACCTGCGCCTGAACCGACGCGGTCTGTCGCGGCTCGACACTCCCGGTCGCCTGGATCTCGTACGGCACGGCACGCTGCTCGGCGCGGGCGATGGTGACGGGCACGCGTGCCGCGCCTCCGGTCCCCTTGCGGGAGCACCCGAAGGCGAGGGTGAGCGCGCCTGCCGCGAATATGGTCGTCCGCTTCATTTATTTATTCTCGGTTCCGGTCGTGTCCGGTTTGAGCCGCAGCGGGCTACCGCCGTCGAGCCCGAGGATGCCCACGTCGTGCGCCAGTTGGGCGAGCGCCGTGTTCCAGGAGAAGCGCGCCTGGATCGCCTGGGCCCGCGCGCTCGCGAGCGCCGCCTGCGCCGTGAGTAGGTCGAGCAGGCTCCCGGCCCCCGCCTTGTAGCGCCCCAGCGCCACCTGCTCCGATTCCGTGGCACTGGCGAGCAGGTCCCGGCTGGTGCGCACCTGCTGCGTGGTGGTGCGGAGCGCGTAGTACGCGTTGAACACCTCGTAGACCACCTGCTGCTCGAATCCCCGCGCCCGGCGCGCCGCCGCGTCGGCCGCGGCAGTTGCGGCCTTCACGTTGTAGATCTGCGACCAGCCGGAGAACAGCGGGATCGAAAACGTCAGGGTCGCGGTGTAGCTGTTGCCCGACGTGGCGCTGCCCGGCGGAGGGTTGATGAAATAGGTTTGACCGGCGTTGCCGCCGACCGCGAGCGTGGGCAGCGCCTGCGAGCGGGCCAGGCTCACCCGGGCGCGGGCCTGCTCGACCAGCTCGCGTTGGGCCGCGAGATCGGGTCGCGCGTGCACGGCCCGCGCAATCAGCGTGTCCACGCCCTCGATGATGCCGAGTGGGAGCGTGGTGTCCGGCAGCACCGCGATGTCGTAGGGGACGTTGGCCGGTAGCCCCATCGACAGCGCCAGGGCGCCGCGGGTGGTCTGGAGCTGTCCCTCGGTGGACTCGAGCACGAGCTGGGCCTGCGATAGGGCGGTCTTCGCCTGCAGCACGTCGGCGATCGTGGAGAGCCCGACCTTGTGCCGCTGGCTCGCCGCCTCCAGGTTGGTCCGCGCTTCCTGGAGCGTGGTTTGCTGGGCCGTGAGCAGCGCCTTCGTGCCCAGGTACTGGAAATACGCCTGCTCCACGGTCAGCACGACGCTCTGCAGCGTTGCGTTGTGCGTCCAGTCGGCGGCGAGCAGTGCCGCGCGCGCCGCCCCGACCGAGCCTGAGCGGCCGCCAAAGTCGAACAGCAGCCACGAGAGGGTGAATGCCGGTCCGTAGAACTGCTGCTTCACCGCCTGCTGACCTGCCGCCGGCACCGTCCTGTGGATCGTGGTCGCGGTGCCGTTGACCGCGATGGTGGGATAGTATTGTCCCTTGGCGGCGCCGTAGCCGGCCGCCGCGGCCCGAGCGTCCGCCCACGCCGCGGCCGTGGCGGTATTGTTCCGTAGCGCGATGTCGATGACGTCTGCCAGATCGAGCTGGGCGATTCGCTCGGCGAGATCGGTCGGCAGCTCGGCCGGTGGCGCAGGTGGCGCGGCCGGCTGGCGTGGCGGCGTCCACAGCACGTTCGGCGCCGGCGCCGTGCCCGCGACGCCGCGCACACCGGGAGTCCCGCAGCCGAGCGGCAGCGCCACGACCCCGGCCGCGAGCGTAGCGCGCCGCAACACGCGGCGGCCGGGGCGACGACGGGGCGGGACGTCGGGCTGGTGCGTCGGCATCCGGTCGGGCATTCGGCTCGCGCGAGAGGGTGAGGGCGGGATCAGGGTTCCCGGAGTATACGCACGACCGGCCCCGGGCGTGGCGCTGCAGGAGGTGACCCGTTGGCGTCCGACACGGCTCGAGTACGGCTCGACCGCTGGCTTTGGGCCGCGCGCTTCTTCAAGACGCGCGCGCTCGCCGCAGCGGCGATCGGCGGCGGCAAGGTGGAGGTGAACAGCGAGCGCGCCAAGCGCGCGAAACCGATCGGCGTGGGCGACCGCCTGCGGATCCGGCAGGGCCCGTTCCAGTACGTGGTCGTGGTGCGCGCCCTCGCGGAGCAGCGCGGCCCGCCCTCCGCGGCGACGACACTCTACGAGGAGGACGCCGAAGGGAAGCGCCAGCGGGAACGACTCGCCGAACAGCTCCGCGTGGCCCCGTCGCTCGGGTACGAGGGGAAAGGGCGGCCGACCAAAAAGGAGCGCCGGGAGATCGAGAAGCTCAGAGGCGCGTGAGCACCTTGAGCAGCTGAATCTGCCCCGCGTGATACAAGTCGTGCGACGCGATGCCGTACACGTTTTGCGCGTTGGTCCACGTGGAGCGCCAGGCCTTCGCGTCGAGCCGCGCCGCTGGGAAGCGGGCGATCGCCGCGCGCAGCAGGCGATGCTGCTCCTTGAGCAGCGCCACGTCGCGCCGCCACGCCGCCGCGTCGGGCTGCGCCGGGAGCGCCGGCCAGTTGCTGCCGGCGCGGGGGAAGGCGAGCGCCGTATCGCGCGTCAGCCGGCGGCGCACGATGTACTTCCAGTAGGCCGTGTGCAGCACGATTTCCCAGATGTTGTGACGCTTGCGGCCCGGGCGCCGCAACGCCTCGCGCGGCGAGAGGCCGCGGACGGCGCCCAGGAGCGGCGTTCCATGCCAGGCCTTACGATCGAAGGCCTGGTCGTAGACGGCGAGCAGCAGGGCGAGGCGGCGATCTCGAGGCATGCCGATGCGCCTTACTGGAGCCCGATCGCCACGCCCAGCCCGATGGCGCCGGCGCCCAACGCCAGCAGCGCGAGGAGCAGGGGCACCGCGAACCGGAGCCAGTCCTCGTAGCGTACCTGGGCCGCGGCGAGGATCGCCATGAGCGCCCCGTTGGTGGGTGTGAACAGCTCGCACAGGCCGCCCCCGTACTGATAGGCGAGCACCGTGACCTGGCGCGACAAGCCGAGCAGGTCCGCGAGGGGCACGAGGATCGGCAGCGTGAGGACGGCATGCCCGCTCGGACTGGGCACGGGCACGTGCACCAGCGCGTGGACCACCATCATGCCGAGCGCGGCGAGGGCGAGCGGCAGCTGGGCGACCGGCGCGAACAACCCGTGCACGATCGTGTCCACGATCCGCCCCTGCTCGAGCGTGACGAAGATCGCCCGCGCGAAGCCGATGAGCAGGGCCGCGTAGGCCATCGACCGGAAGCCTGCGACGAACGCCTCCGCCGTGCCGCCGACGCCCAACCCTCCCGCGAGCCCCGCGATCACTCCCATGGCGAAGAACAGCGCCGCCATCTCGTCGAAGCCCCAGCCGAGACGGAGTACGCCGGCGACGAGCGCGGCGAACGCGACGACGACGAGCCCGAGGACAGCCCAGCGGCGGACATCGAGCCCCCCGGCGGCGACGACGGGCTCACTGGAGGGCGCGGTGCGGGTGCGGACGGCGTACCGCACCGTCCCCCAGATCCAGACTGCCAGCGCGGCGCCGAGGAATGCGATCCGGAACAGCGACCCCGACAAGAGCGGCAGCTGGGCGAGCTGCTGCGCGATGCCGACTTGGAACGGGTTGATGGGACTGAACGCGGCGCCCACCGCCGCGGCGCCCAGGCTCATCGCCACCGCCACGGCCGGTCGGTAGCCCAGCCGCCGAGCGAGCAGCAGCGTCACGGGCACGAGCGCGATGATCTCTTCCTTCATGTTGTCGAGCACCCCGCCCAGCGCAAACGCGAGCGACGCTGCGGGGATCACGAGCGTTTCCGAGTGCCCGAACCGCTGCACCAGCCAGTCTACGCCCTGCCGCAGCGCTCCCGTCTGGTCCACTACCGTAAAGGCCCCGCCGATCAGGAACACGAAGAAGATCACGCCGCCCGCTGCGGCCATGCCCCGAGGAATGGCGACCAGCGCCTGGAACGCGCCCACGGGGTGCGGCGCGACCGCGTGATAGGTGCCCGCGACCACGACCCGGCGATTGGTGGCAGGGTCGTCCCGGCGGTCGTACTCGCCGGACGCCAGCACGTGACTGGCCGCGGCCGCGAGCAGGATACAGCCGCACATGAGCGTCAGAGGGTGGGGGAACCTCACGGCCGGACGCCGAGCCGCCGGATCTCGCCCGACTCGTACACGCGCACGCCGCGCGGGGCGTCGCGGGCGACGCGCACCATGGCACGGGCCACGGTTTCCGCCTTGATCGGCCGGTACCTGGCGAGCGGACCCACGAACGCCCAGCCGACGAGCCCGCCTAGCAGCATGGCTGCCCGTTCCGCGGGCCGGCTCTGCCCCCGCGCGCCCAGCAGCAGCGACGGGCGGAAGATGTGGATGCCGTCGAATTGCAGGCGCCGGACGGCCGCTTCCACCTCGCCCTTCACCCGGCTGTAAAACACGCGCGAGCGGGCGTCGGCGCCGACGGCCGTCACGACCAGGAACTGCGATGCGCGGTGGCGCAGCGCGACCCGGGCGAGCTCGACCACGTAGGTGTAATCGACCTTCCGGAAGGCGTCTTGCGATCCCGCCTGCTTGATGGTCGTGCCGAGACAGCAGAACACGTCGTGCACGCGGGGGAAATCGCCGACCTCGGCCAGACGGTCGAAGTCGAGGACGCGGTGCACGAGCTTCTTGTGAGCGAGTGGCAGCGTGCGGCGGGCGACGACGGTGACGCGCTCGTACTCGGAGTCTTCGAGCAGCTGCCGCAGCAGGTGGCCGCCGACGAGCCCCGAGGCGCCGGCGACGAGAGCGGAGCGGCTGGCGGTTGGCATCACGACTCCTGTGTCGCGGAAACATAGGTCCAGCCCATGAGGCAGGACCAGGCATACACCAGTATGCCCACCAGGTGGACGCCGTCGCCGATCAAGCGGTCCTGCTGCAAGAGCCCGAGGGTCCCGAGGAGGTAGTTCCAGTCGTGCTCGCCGCCGCCCAGGAGTGGCAGCTCTTCGGCGCGGGCGTCTTGGACGTAGACGGAGATGTTCCAGAGGTTCTGGGCGATCCACCAGAGCGCGACCATCGCCGCGTGCCGGTCGCCGCGCCGCCAGAAGTATGCGACGAACGCAGCGGGCATGAGGAGCTGCATGAGCGTCCCGCCGAGGGAGCCGATGAACTCGCCGAACAGGCCGAACAGGGGATGCCCGAATTCGTGGATTGCGAGGTCGAGGCTGTCGAGCCAGCCGTAGTGGCCCGGGTTCAGCACCAGGAACCCGCCGTACACCGCGATCACCGCCGTGAGGGCGCGGCGGGCGCGCCGCTCGGCGGCGCTCACGGTCTAGCGCGCGACCCGCTGCGAGCGGAAGGTGCCGGTCATGATCGCGGTGCCGCCGCCCGCCGGCCGCATCTCGAAGGTCCCGTTCAGGGAGTCGCCCCGGAGCTTGCCCGTGGTGGTCGTCACCACGTCCTGGTTCGCGGTCGGGCTGTGGTACGGTCCGATCTCGTCCACGGCGGAGGTATCGGTGACCTGGCGCCCCCGGATCGGGATGGGAGGCCCGTCGAGGGTGGTGAACGTGAGCGTCCCGCGCAGCGTCCCATCCGGCGCCACACTCGTCACGATGCGGAACGGCGTGCCCGTGTCGGACGCGCTCCGGAAGGACCGGCCTTCCCAGGTCCCGGCGTACTTCTGGGCCGGTCCTGCCGCGGCCGACGCGCGCGACTTGTCCCCTGGCGCGCACGCAGCCAAGACGATGGCGGCGCAAAGCGGTGTCCGCATGCCCTGTCTCCGGTATGTATGTATGAACGATGGAGTATGAACGCTGGGACGGCCCCACACAAGCAAGCGGGCTTCGGCCGGGCAGACGTCAGACCCGCTGACGCTCCAACCAGCCCGCGACCGCGGCGAACAAGAAGTACGAGCCGAGCGCCGTGACGGCGGCCGCGCGATCGCTTGCGGGGGGCGGGCCGAAGAACACGACCGCCTGGACGGCGAGCATCACCACGCCGAACAGCGGCATGCCGTAGCGGCCGAGGCCGGTCGTCGCCGTCGTAGACCGCAGATAAAGGAACATGCCGCCGAACAATGCCGCGACCTTGAGCAAGAACGCCGGGGCAGGGTAGTTCCAGAGACCGAGACCGACCTTGGCCGTGTTGTCGTAGAGCGGCAGATCGGGACGGTGCACCACGAGGTCGAGGATCCAGTGCGAGAACACCGCGAGCGCCACGAGCAGTGCCGCGCGGTGCGACGCCCCGAAGGCGCGGATCGCCCGATATGCGACGTAGGCGCCCGGCGACCACAGCAGCGCGGCGACGAGGCTGTGGGTGTAGGGTATGTAGTAGAGGTGGAGGGGATTAGGCGCGGTGATCCCGGGTGCGATCCGGACCTTCTCGAGCCCCGCGACGACGAAGACGCTCCAGAACACGTCGAGCAGCTGGACGGCGAGGAACAGCGCCCACAACGGAATGGTCCGGTCGCCGCGCTTCGCGGCGAAGCTCACGCCATAGTGGCCGACGAACATGGGTCATGGCCTCACGGGACGGTGACCTGATTGCGGAAGCGCTCGAACAGCCAGTCCAGGAAGTGCTTAGCGAACGCGGGGTCGTCGGTGACGCGCTTGTAGAACTTGAAGTTGGTGTCCACCATCCCCTGGAGCTCGTCGGTCACCACCCGATCGAAGGTGAGACGCGCGTTCTCAGGAACGTTGGCGCGCACCGCCGCCTTGAGCGCCTCGCTCGCGCCCAGCTGGTTCTCGAGTCGCTGGATGAAGACCTTGTCGTCGTCGCTGAAGTCCGTGCCGAAGCGGTCGTTCAGGTCCTTGATGATGCGGGATAGTGGCTCGAATTGCTCCGGGGGCGGCTGGTGGATGGCGCCGGGGCCGAGCGGCGCGAGCTCCGTGGCCTGCCGGGCGAGGGCGATCTGGCCCGTCCACGTTTCCGCGACCCGGTACGCCTCCATCTCGATCTTCTCCTGCACGTCCAGCGGCAGGCTGTCGGGGCTCCCGGGCAGGTAGCGCCGCAACAGGCGCGTGAAGACGTAGAGCTTCTCGAGCTCGGCGTCCGCGAACCGCACGACCTGTGACAGGAATGCGTACAGGCGAACGAAGTCCGCGAGCTTCCCCCGGAATGCGGGTTGATCCTCGGGCGCTAGCTCGGCGAACCTACGGCCGGGGTCGGCGAGGATCCCGTACAGCCGGTCGGTCCCGGCGTCAGTGAAATAGGCCTCGGCGAAGCGTTTGACTTCTCCAACGTCGAAGACCTTCGCGTCGAACAGCTGGCGCTGGAGGTCGTAGAGCAGGTTGGGGTCCGTTGCCTCCGCCAGGAGCGTGCGCTCGTAGTACGGTTGGAACGCCTCTCGGATGGCGTCGGCTTCGTTCGTGAAGTCGAGCACCATCGTCTCGTCCTTGCCCGGATACACGCGATTGAGCCGCGACAGGGTCTGGACCGCGTTCACTCCGCCGAGCTTCTTGTCTACGTACATCGTGTGGAGCAGCGGCTGGTCGAAGCCGGTCTGGAACTTCTCGGCCACCACCAGCAGGCGGTGCTCCGCACGCTTGAACGCCTCACGGGTTTGCGCCTCGGGGAAGCCGTTCATTCCCGATTCCGTGTAGTCTGCGCCGCCGTCTCTCACCGTTCCCGAAAAGGCTACGAGCGCCTTGAAAGGAAGCCCGCGCTCCTTCAAGTAGGTGTCTATGACCCGCCTGAAGCGCACCGCGTGCAGGCGCGACCGGGTCACGAGCATCGCTTTGGCGCGTCCGTTGATGCGGTGTGCCACTTGCTGAGCGAAGTGTTCGACGACGATCTCGGTCTTCTCACGGATCGCGTGAGGGCTCAAGTCCACAAACTTCCGGAGCAGATACGCCGCCTTCTCGCGGTCGTAGTGCGGGTCGTCGGCGGCCTTCTTCAGCAGGCTCCAGTAGACCTTGTAGGTCGTGTAGTTGTCGAGCACATCGAGGATGAAACGCTCCTCGATGGCTTGTCGCATGGAGTACAGGCTGAACGCCTCGAACTTGCCGTCGGGGCGTGGCACGCCGAACAGCTCGAGGGTCTTCGGCTTGGGCGTCGCAGTGAAGGCGAAGGTGGACACGTTGGGCACGCGGCCGCGCCGCCGAATGAGGTCCACGATACGATCGTCCAAATCCTCCTCGTGCTCGTCCTCCTGTTCGGCGTCCTGCAACGACCCAGTCGCCAACACTTGCTTCAGGCTGCGGCTTGCTTCCCCGGTCTGGGACGAGTGCGCCTCATCGATGATTAGGGCGAACCGCTTCCCCGGGAGCGCGCCCATCTGGTCGGCAATCACCGGGAACTTCTGGAGCGTCGTGACGATGATCGTCTTGCCGGTCTCGAGCGCCTCTTTCAACTGTCGGCTGGTGGTATCGATGTTCTCCACCAGGCCGAGCGTCTGCTCGAACTGCTTGACGATCCCCTGGAGCTGGCGGTCGAGTACGCGACGGTCCGTGACCACCACAATCGAATCGAAGACGCGACGGTCATCCCCGCCGTGCAGCACCGAGAGCTGGTGGGCGAGCCAGGCGATGGTGTTCGACTTGCCGCTCCCCGCCGAGTGTTGGATCAGATAATTCTTGCCCGGACCATTGGCGCGGGCGTCGGTGACGAGGCGCCGGACGCAGTCGAGCTGATGGTAGCGCGGGAAGATCAGGCTCTTCTTGCCGGTCTTGCGGCCGTCCTCGTCCTCCTCCTCGACCTCGTGGACGAACTGCTGTACGAGGTTCAGTACGCTGTCGCGCGCCCAGATGCGGTCCCACAAGTAGCTCGTGGCGTAGCGAGTCTCGGTGGGTGGAACGGGCGGGTTCCCGGCGCCCCCGAAGCGACCCAGGTTGAACGGGTAGAATCGCGTCTTGCCGCGATCGAGCCGGGTGGTGAAGAAAACGAGATCCGGGTCTACGGCGAAGTGGGCCAGGCAGCGCCGGAAGGCGAGCAGCGGCTCACGGGGATCACGGTCGAACATGTACTGCTTCACCGCGTGCTCCACGTTCTGCCCCGTGAGCGGGTTCTTGAGCTCGGCCGTGAAGATGGGGATGCCGTTCAAGAACAGGCCGAGGTCGATCGAGAGATCGGGGTGTCTGGTGGAGTAGTGGAGCTGGCGCGCGATCGAGAATACGTTCGCGAGGAAGAGCCGCTGGATCTCCGGATTGAGCCCGCTCGACGGGTGAAAGTAGGCAAGGTGGAAGGAGCAGCCGGAATCCTTCACACCGTGCCGCAGCACGTCGAGCGCGCCACGCAGCTCCACTTCTCGCGCCACGCGCTTCAGGAATTTCTCCCTCGCGTCCGCGCCGTGGTGCTGGCCAAGCTTTTCCCATTCTTTGGGCTGTGTCGCGAGTATGAAGGCCAGGGTGTCCCGGGGAACGAGACAGAGCGTCGGATCGTAGTCCTTGGACGTGCGGCGGGCATAGCCACCGGGCATGCCCTCGCCGTAGCCGCGGACGACGGGCTCAATCACCGCACCGGTCTTGCCGGGCGAGTCAGGCCCTCCGGCGAGGAGGGCGGCCTCGATGGCGGTCTCGAAGCGGCGCTCCGAGACGTCAGGCATTGACGGCACTCATCAGGAGCGGCCGAATGACCGACACGGCGGCTGCGAGCGTGCCTCGCTCAAGTGACGGTACCGCAGCGCGCTCCAGGAAGGCCTGCCACATCCGCTCGCGCTCGATGTCCGCGCCGAACTCCTCACTCAGGCCGTCGGGCGTCTCAGTGGGGAGCGCGGTGCCGCGCCTCGTGAACGTCGCCCGAACGGCCTGCCGCAAGCGCTGGGGCTCGAATCGCCGGTGGGTCGCCAGGTACCATACGTCGTAGTAGTCCTTCATGCGGCTGTTCGCCAGGCCGAGCTTCACCATCGCCTCGAACTTCTCGGCGATAGTGACCTCCGGTGGGTAACCGCGCAACCGGATGGGCGGGAAGTCCAGCAGTGTCGGCAGCTCGATTGTCTCGGGCGGCGGCACGACGGCTTCTCCGAAGGCGAAATCCACTTGGAGCGGGATGCGGGCGCCATCGAGCGTGGCAGTGAGCGTGACTCGTACCCCCCCGTAGACGTTCTCCTCTCGGATGTCCTCGGCCGCGAGGGAGTCGAGATCGAACACGAGGCCGTCCTCTTGGTCGGCAGGCATCGCCGCGATCTCGCGGAACGCGGAAACGGCGTCCCCCGCCGACATGCCTCCGACGCCGAGCAGATCCGCATCGCGCGTGGCGCGGTGGGGCGCTCCGGCCCACACGGCGAACAGCATCGCCCCCTTCAGGAGAAAGCGTTCTCGGTACTTCGACCGCGAGAGGCGATCGAGCAGGCGCTCCGCGCCGTAGCGCACGAGCACGTCCTGGAAGCGGTCGCCCCGTTCGCGCGCGAGCTTGAGCAGGCGCGCCCTCACGGACGCGGGTATGTTCGTCGGCTTGTTACGTGTCACGCGAGCGATTCGAGGTACGGCCGCATGACGCGGTCCACCCGGCAGACGCGGGCGTAGTGCCACAGCTCGTCCATCGTGAAGCGGCGCTTGCGCCACCCCTCGCGCAGGCCTTCGAGTGCGACGTCGAGCCCGATGCGGCCACGGAACTTGAAGCAGTCAGCGATGGTCTTGGCGGGGCCGTACACCCGGACGACGAAGCCATCCACCTCTTGGCGTTCGACACCCTCCGTATAAGCGCACCCAGAGAACCGGAATGCGCGGACCGGAGGATAAGCGGCGCGAGGGGTACGGTCGCCGGGGGGGAGGGCGATCTGTATCTCGCGGGGGATCTGCGTGGTGAGCCCGTGCCATTCGAGGGCCGACACCAGGCAGACGACGGCGCGGGGGTAGCGGGCGGCCACGAGGGCGACGTCGAGACGCTCGGAGACGCGGTGGCCCGCGAGGAGGAAGGTACCGCGGCCCAGGGGTTCGAGGCGGCCGGCGTCGCGCAAGGCATAGAGGGTGCGGCGGTGGATACCGTGGCGGAGGGCGTCGCGCGTGCGCAGGATGCCGCCAGCTTCCCGAAAAACGTGCTCGGCCTGCTTCAGGGCTCGGGGGGTTGATGGGGCGCTCATAGTGGACAATTATGTCTATAGTTAGCAACAAGTATAGACATATTTGTCCTGCGCCGCCAGCCCTTGTTACAAAACCTCGGCACTTATCCAGACATGCCGAGGAAACGTAACGCCGCCTGCCAAGCGGGCGGTGGCGGGTGGAGTGTCCCGGTTTACCGGGAGGGCCGAGTCGCGGGTTTACCCGCGGCTCCCGCACCGGAGACGTCGATCTGCCCCGTCACCGCGGCCGAGATGAGGGCGGTCCGGTATTCGCGGAGAATGGCGATGGCGTCGCGCACCTTCCGCGCGAGTGCGTCTATCCTCGCCGTCGCCTCGTTCAGGAACGCTGCGATTCGCTGCTGCTCCACACGGGCTGGCACCGGGATCGATGCTCGCTTCAAGTCTCGGATGTTGATGCCTCTGATCGTTGCGCCCAGCGCGCCTGCCTCCAGTTGAGCAAAAACGACGGTCGACTGCAGGGCATAAAGCAGCCATGGTCCGAGAGTCTGTGAAGTGTATGCGACGCGCGCCGCATCTTGCGTGAGGTTAGCCCCCTGGAGTTCGTCTGGCACCATGGCAACCTCACCGATACTTCCTCGAATCGCTAATACCAGGTCACCGCCTCGGAGCCGAGATCTCGCGTATCCCGACTCGATCTCGAAGGTCGTCCGACACAGGGCATCGAGCCTTAGACGGTCCCTTGAAACGTCGCCTCCTTTGACGATCGGTACACCATCGTCGACGTTCGGCCCAGGGAGCACAATCCCGTACATGATGCGGCGATCGGAGGGGGTCAAATGCCACAGGCGCTTCACCTCCCAATGCGCCGGCACCTTCCCCAACCACTCCACCCCCGAATCCTTCATCGGCACCGTAGGATCGAGCCCCTTGGTCACCGCGCGCGTGATGAGGGCGGTGCGCTTCTCCTTGAGCAGCGCGAGGAGCCGCCCATTCTTGGCGATGAGGGCGTCGATCCTGGCTGTTTCGCGGTCTAGGAACGCGGCGAGGGCGTCCTGTTCGCGACGTGGAGGAACAAGCAAGCTGATGGCTCCAAGCTTGGTAGCGGCGAGTTCTGCAAACGTGCTGCCTTGACCGTACGAGACGAGCTCTGGCTGAGCGCCGAGGAGCTGATAGTAGAAGAATCTCGCAGACAGGTCGCCAGTTGCCACCAGACATTTGCAGCCCTGATTCGTGCAGACCGCGGTGGTCGTGATCGCCACGTAGCCGATCGGTGCCCTGGTCGAGATGACCAAGCTGCCGGCAGGGACCAAGCTGGTGCCGCAGCTCCTATACCCTTCCTGCGTAATGAGCCGTTGACTCGATACGACTTCGGGGACCGTGAGCGCGCCAAGATCGTCCGGAGTAACCCAGGGGATATCGCCATCCCAATATGCGGGTTCGTCACTCTTCGGCGTGGATCCGTTCACGATTCGGAACAGGCGTTTGAGCGCGACTCTTCGCCAGCTGCGGGGCACCTCAGCCCGGCGCATCCGTGTGCACCCGAAGCGCATTTGCGATTTCCGATTCTATCTGCCGGATTTCCCGTTCGATCTCGTCCAATGCCCTCGGTGGCATGTACTTGTAGAAGTACCGGTTGAAGTTGAACTCGTACCCGACCTTTCCCACTTGGCCGTCCTTCTCGTCCCGCACGGCGGTGTTGATCCACGCGTCTGGCACGTGCGGCGTCACCTCGCGAGCGAAGTACTCCTCGATGTTCTCGCCAAGTGGAACGCTCTCGTAGTCCCGCAACTCGGGATCGGGCTCGGGGTTGCCGTCAGCGTCGCTGCAGACCTCGGCCGTCTCGTCCCGCTCGCAGACCGCCGAGAGAATGGCCTTGCGAACCGGCGCAGCGAGCTTGAGGCCGGTTTTAGCTGCCGCCGCATCGAGCGCCGCGACGAAATCGGGCCGGTTCTTATACAACCGATCGGGAAGCGCTTCGAGCATCGCCCGGACGGCCTCCTGCTCAGCCCGGCCGGCCGCTTCCTCGTCCGCCGCGGCTTTGCTCCCCGGCTTCTTCTTGCTCACGGCGAGATTTCGGAAGGCGGCTTCGACATCGAGCCGAGCAATCCGCTCCGCGCTCGCCTGGAAATTGAGCCGCAGCGGCCGCTCGACCGTGATCTTCCGATACCCGAAGTGTGTCGTGGGGAAGATTTTCGAGTGCTCTCCCTCAGCGAACGCCCCGTGAATGGCGAGGATCTCTACGGCTTTCTCGGGCGGGATCTCGCGCCGCTTGTCGCCCAGGCTCTTGCGCATCGAGGTCCAGAACGAGGTCGCGTCGATGAGCTGAGCCTTGCCCTTCCGCTCCTTCGCCTTGCGGTTGGTCAGGATCCACACGTAGGTCGCGATCCCCGTGTTGTAGAACATCTGCTCAGGCAGAGCCACCTGGGCTTCGAGCCAGTCGTTCTCGAGGATCCAACGGCGAATCTCGCTCTCCCCACCGCCCGCGTCGCCCGTGAACAAGGGCGACCCGTTCATGATGATCGCGACGCGCGAGCCTCCCTCGGCGGGGGGCTTCATGTGCGACAACATGTGCTGGAGAAACAGCAGCTGGCCGTCGGAGATACGCGGCAGCCCAGCTGCGAACCGGCCTGCCTCGCCCCGCGCGTGCTCCGCCTCGACCGCCTCCTGGTCCCGCTTCCAGTCTTTCCCGTAGGGTGGGTTGGCGATCAGGTAGTCGAACCGCCGCCCCGCGTGCAGATCGTCCGATAGCGTGCTCCCGAACAGCACGTGCTCGGCGTCGGTCCCGTCACTCGACTTGATGAACAGGTCCGACTTGCAGACCGCAAACGTCTCCGGGTTGACCTCCTGGCCAAACAGGTGCAGGTCGGCCCGTGGGTTGATCCCCTTCCGCCCGTCGCCCTGGATGTACTCCTTGGCGATAGTGAGCATGCCCCCCGTGCCGCAACAGGGGTCGCACACCGTAATCACAGCGCCTGGCTTCTTGAGCCGAGCGTCATCGCCCGCGAGCAGCAGGTCTACCATGAGGCGGACGACGTCGCGCGGCGTGAAGTGCTCGCCCGGGTTCTCGTCCAACGCCTCGTTGAACTTGCGGATCAGCTCCTCGAAGATCGTTCCCATCTGTGCGTTGGAAACGCCTTCGGGGCGCAGGTCCACGTTCTTGAAGCGCTCGAGGACCTTGTAGAGCAGCTTCGCCTTCTCGAGTTCAGTAATGGTGTTGTCGAATCCGAAATGCTCGATTACCTCGAGCATGTTGGGGCTGAAGCCGGAGATGTAGTTCCGCAGGTTCTTGGCGAGGTGCGTGTGGTCGCCGAGCAGTTTCTCGAAGTCGTAGAGGGAGGTATTGTAGAAGGCGAAGCCCGAGGCCTTACAGAGCTGCTTGTAGGGGTTGTCGAGTTTGTGCTTGTACTTGGCGTTGGCGCGCCACACGGCCTCACGGGTGGGCGCGAGGACGCAGTCCAACCGGCGCAGGACAGTGAGGGGGAGGATGACGTCCTGGTAGTGGCCGCGCTTGAAGGAGTCGCGGATGAGGTCGGCGACTCCCCAAATAAACGAGACGATTTCGGAGTGGTTCATGCGCTGGCCGAGAACAAATCGCCGATGAGAGACCGCGTCAAGGTCCGGACAAGGTGCTGACTACCCCTTACTCAGCACTTGTGAGGATCTGTCCTTGGGAGACTAGGGACTTCAAGTCATTAGGACGAAGGCCCCGATCATCACTGCAAGGAGCGCCAGGTAGGGAGCGAACTCCGCTGCGAGGGTCAGTTGCGCCTTGACCCACGGCAACAGCAAGCTCCAACTCCTTCCGGGGTAATACTCTTCCCGACAATAGAGTAGATACCTCTCGTAATCCGAGCTTGCATGGTTCTCATGCTGGTTGAGGATGTCGTCATAACTCTGACTTAGCCTTGCGTAGGTGCCGTCATCCACATCGCGCCCTCTGAAGCTCTCGAGCTGTCTCAAGAGCCTCTTCAGCTCCAATCCGCAGCGGTGCATCCTGTCGGCCCGAACGGCGTGATTGTTGCGACTGAGCAAAAGCGAGAAAACCAGCACAAACATCGCCAACATGATCTGGAGCGCGGTTAGCAATTGTGACGAGACACCCGTTGTCGCGCCGACAACTTGGAGCAACGGGACTATGATGAGGGCCACTGAAGCGAGAGCCACGGACCATTGCGTGACCTGATCATGCCAAGAGAGTCGTCGCCAAGCGTTGAACCGCGCGCCCGCCGTGATCCGTACATTGCGATAAAGCTCATCAAATCTCGTCCCAGCGGCGACGGGAGTCTGATCCATGTCTGGAGCCTCTTGTTACCTAGGTCAGGGGGCCAAGGTGAGAGAGCGTTGAAGGTCGCCCGTCATCTCGCCGTCCACCCAACTCCCATCGACGGAGTGGGGGTCGAATGCCTCCTTGCGGAAGAATCGATCACACACAAGCGCCGTCGCACCGCGAACATGCGAAGGGCTACCCTGTTCGGGTAGGCGACCCTCAACGCTACGAAATAACACCTGCATCGGCTTCCAGTCGCGCCAAGCTTCGAGCACGGTATTGCGCGAACATCGTCTCGATGTCGGCTGCTTTGTGGCGGGCTTGCGACGTTGGATCAAGAACGCCGCGGCGGGCCAGCAACTCTAGCTTGCCTGCGAGGGTTCGATACTGGTTGTAGTTGTGCACATAGTTTCCGAGTTGATTGAACCGAGCCTCCCAGTAGGCTCTCGCCAGTCGCTTTAGCCCTGCGGGAGCTGAGGATCGAAAGTGACGCGACCATAACTCGCGAACGACGTGATCGAGGTTGTGCAAGAGTGGCTCGTCGTCAATCTCAAGAAAGTAGAAGATCCAACCGTAGCGTCGATTCCCACTCACTGCACCACTGATGCGCTCGTTTAGCTCGTCCAGGAATACGGCTTGACGGGCCTTGGCATCGAGCCAGTCCGCGCGATACCGCTGCTCGGTCTTCAGAGAGTACCGCGTGAAGAGACCTGCCAACGAGTCGACAAACCGCGAAACCGCAACACGGCGAACGGAAATGCGAGGCAACGTCATCTCGTAGCCTAAGTATTCGAAACGATCCTCGATGAATCCCACGTGGTGCTTATCTGGCGCGAGAGACAGCCCAAGGTTCGCGAGGAGAGTTTCCATGGCGCCCTCGGTGGCGTCTTCTTCACCGGGCTCAACAAAAAGCAGAATGTCGTCCACGTACCGCAAATAGCGGTGAACCTGCTTCGATATGGCAGAGTCGGCGTCGTGGATATAGATCTCGGCCAGGATATTCGAAATCGCCAAGCCCTGCGGAACGCCCGTCGAAACGGGGCGAAGTTTTGATGTGACACCACTGCGATGCGGGGTCACCGTTCGATTGCGGATTGCCCGCGCTAGCAGAGTGACGATCGATCCCGGTAGTCGTGACTGCAGTTTGTCGAGGAGTCGCCGATGGTCGATCGTGTCGTAGAAGGACTTGATGTCGCACTTCACGTAACAGCCCTGGAAACCGCCGGAGTGCAGTTGTGCAATGCTCCGAATGAACTCGTTGGGAAGGCGCCTCGCGACGTACTCGGGGAACGTGGTGTGCAGGAGCTCCTTGAGGAGAAGCAATACCAGCCTATCGCGGACTGTCGGGATTGAAATGACCCGCGGTGGCTTGTCCCGCGCCTTCACCCTGAGAGATTCAAGGTACGGCGTGAAACGATACGTTCCTTCAGCAACTTTCTCCTGCACGATTTGAACAACGTCTGCAAGTGTTGACTTGAGCTGTTCCGGGCTCAGGCGATCAATCCCTCGTGTAGATGTCGCAGCAATCCTGTCGCGGAACAGACTGGTTAGCGTCGGTGCTGCGAGTAGTTCGGACAGCGCTTCAGCCGGCGAACCCGCAGAGCTTGGGGGCGATGTCATCGGGCACCTACGACGGTTGTCGACAGTGGATCGTCAACAGGCATACTAGCAGCAGGAGGCCCGAGGACTTAGGGCGTTTTTGCGGCACGGGGGGGCGAAAATGCGGCGCAGGGGTGTCCTCCGCCGCCACTCACCACTCACGGGAAGCCAAGACGACGAAATGACCGACGACCGCCGGCTACCCGAACACCTCCAGCGCCACGTCCACTTTCCCGAACGGGGCGCTCACCTGCACGCCCTGCACCGTGCCTTTCACCTGCTGGAACATCTCGCGCGCGATCTTCACGCCCTCGGCGAGGGCCGCCTCCTTACCCTCGTCCTGGGCTTTCCGCATCCGTTCGAGCACCTCGGGCGGCACGACGACGCCAGGCACCTCGTTCGCGAGGAACTCCGCGTTCCGGAGCGACATGAGCGGCCAGATCCCGGCCACGATGGGGATGCGGTACGCCTCCACGCGCTTGAGAAAGCTTTCGAGCTGCCGCACGTCGAACACCGGCTGCGTGACGGCGAACTCGGCGCCCGCGTCCACCTTCCAGTGGAAGCGTGACAGCTCGCGATCCACGTCGACGGCGCCGGGGTTCACCCCGACGCCGATCGCCCACTGCGTCGGCGCGCCGATCGGGTTGTTCCCCGGGTCGAGCCCGTGATTCAGGCGATACACCAGGTTGGTGAGCCCGATCGAGTCGATGTCGAACACCGCCGTGGCCTCCGGGTACGGCCCCATCTTCGGCGGGTCCCCGGTGATGATGAGGATGTTGCGCAGCCCGGCGGCGTGGGCGCCGAGAATGTCGGAGAGCATCCCGAGCAGGTTGCGGTCCCGGCAGCAGTAGTGGATCACCGTCTCGATCCCCACCTCGCGCTCGATCAAGATGGCGGAAGGGAGGACGCCCATGCGGCTCTGCGCCCGCGGGCCGTCCGGCACGTTCACGGCGTCCACCCCGGCCGTCTTGAGCGCACGGCACTGCTCGAGCATCGGGGTCGGATCCACACCCTTGGGCGGGACGATCTCGACGCTCGTCACGAGCTCGCCCCTGGCCAGCTTCGCGCCCCAGCGCGAGCGCGCGGATAGCGGCACCTCCGTGACCCCGGCGGGCGCCGCGATCGTCTCACGCGAGACCACCACCGGCTGGTGACGCGGCACGACGCTCGCCACGTAGTCGCGGATCTTCTTGATGTGCTCGGGGGTGGTGCCGCAGCAGCCGCCCACCAGGCGCGCGCCCGCCTCGATCATACGACGCGCGTAGCTGGCCATGTATTCCGGCGATGCGAGGTAGATCTTGCGATCGCCCACATCCTTGGGCAGGCCCGCGTTCGGCACCGCGGAGATCGGCAGATCCGTTGCCTTGACCAGCTTCTCGACGGCTTCCAGCACGCCGGCCGGACCCACGGAGCAGTTTACGCCCACCGCGTCCGCCCCCCAAGCGGTGAGCTGCTTCGCGAACGTTTCGGGGGCGGTGCCGTAGTGCGTGAGCCCGTCGTCTCCAACGGTCATCTGCGCGATCACGGGGAGGTCGGACAGGCTCCGCACCGCGCGCAGCGCCTCGTGGATCTCGTCCACGTCCGAAAACGTCTCGAGGATGAACCCGTCGACCCCGCCGGCGAGCAGGCCGGTGGCCTGGCGTTGGAAGTGTGCGAACGCCTCCTCGCGTGAGGTGGGTCCGAACGGCTCGATGCGGACGCCCAGCGGCCCGATCGCGCCGACCACGCTCGCCCGTCCCGCCGCGGCGCGGCGCGCCAGCTCGGCCGCGGCCTGGTTGATGTGCTCTGTGTCGTCCGCCAGCCCGTAGCTCCCCAGCTTCGCGGGGTTGGCGCCGAAGGTGTTCGTCTCGATGATCTCCGCGCCGGCGCGCACGTAGGCCTCGTGCACCTCCTGGACGAGCTTGGGGTGTTTCAGACTCAATTCGTCGTAGCAAACGTTCAGGAAAAAGCCCTTCGCGTACAGCATGGTGCCCATCGCCCCGTCGAGGACGTGGACCTTCCCGTCGTCCAGGAGCTTGCGCAGCGTCACGTCGCTCACCCGTCCCTCGTCCCCCTTCCCCCAAAAAGCGAGACCCGCTTGGCCGAGCAGTCGCCAAACGGGCTGGCGTTTTAGCGACTTGTTTAACGTGGCTGCAATAGGCCGTAAATCGCCACGGAAGCAGTTGTCGATCGGAATCTAGATCAACGACGCTCGGCCGCAAGCCGTATCTTTTCGTGGTCCACTCTCTCCTCGGGAGCCGCCACCGTGTCGCTCGCCCCGCTGCACCCGCAATTCGTGCACTTTGTGATCGCCTTGCTGTTTGCGGGCGTCCTGTTCCGCTGCATTGCTGTGACGGGCCGAGCGGCGTTCACCAGGCCCGCGGCGGCGGTGTTGCTCCTCGTCGGGACGCTCGGCGCGGTGCTGGCGGTGAAATCGGGGACTGATGCCCACGGGCCGGTGGAGCGCGTGCCGGGAGCCCGTGCCGCCGTCGTGGAGCACGAGGAGTGGGGCGAGCGCACCCGCAACATCTTTCTCGTCGTCGCGGCGCTCGAGATCGCGGCGCTCATTCCGGCCGCGAAACCGTGGCGCAAGCGTGTGCACCTCGCCTCGGCGTTGGTCGGACTCGCGGGCGCGTTTGCGCTGTACGAAGCGGGCGAACATGGCGGCGAGCTGGTGTACGCCTACGCTGGGGGCGTCGGAATCCGCAGTGGCAATCCCGACGACGTGGGCCGGCTGCTCGTGGCAGGGCTCTATCACCAGGCCATGCTCGACCGCAAAGCGGGAAGGACGGCTGAGGCTGCCCACCTGATCGGCCAGCTGGCGCAGCGCCTTCCGGATGACACCAGCGCGCGACTGCTCGCCATCGAATCGCTCGTCGTGGACAAGCAGGACGGACGAGCGGCCCTGGCGGCACTGGCGTCCTTCCCGGCCGTGATCGACAGTCGCTTCCTCCGGTTCCGGGTCGGGATTCTCCGCGCCGACGCGTTCGTCGCCGCCGGCATGCCGGACTCCGCGAAAGCGACCCTCGAGGCAATGTCCCGAGAGTTCGTGAACAATCGAGTGGTCGAGGAGCGGCAGGCGAAGCTCAAGTAGCTATTTTCACAGCCATGCCCGACCTCCTGGCCGCCCGCTCGCAGATGGGCGTGTCGCTGGCCTTCCACATCGTCTTCGCCGTCATCGGGATTGCCATGCCCCTGATGATGGTCGTGGCGGAGCGACGCTGGCAGGTGACGGGGCACGCCATCTATCTCGATCTCGCGAAGCGCTGGGCCAAGGGGACCGCGATCCTGTTCGCGGTCGGCGCCGTTTCGGGAACGGTGCTGTCGTTCGAGCTCGGCCTCCTGTGGCCCGGGTTCATGCAGTTCGCCGGCGCGATCATCGGGATGCCATTCTCGCTCGAGGGGTTCGCCTTCTTCACCGAGGCCATCTTCCTCGGCATCTACCTGTACGGTTGGGACCGCATCTCGCGGCGGGCGCATCTTTGGGCCGGCGTGGCGGTGGCTGTGAGCGGCGCCGCCTCGGGCGTCTTCGTGGTGATCGCGAACGCGTGGATGAACGCGCCGACGGGGTTCGACCTCGTGACCGGTCAGGCGGTGAACGTGGATCCGATCGCGGCGATGGGGAACGCGGCCGCCCTGTCGCAGACGCTGCACATGACGCTCGCGGCGTACGCGGCCACGGGGTTCGCGGTCGCCGGGATCCATGCGTCCCTCCTGCTCAAGGATCCCGCGAACGCGTTTCATCGCCGGGCGCTCGGCATCGCGCTGCTCGTGGGCGGGCCGGCCGCCGTGCTCCAGCCGATCTCGGGCGACCTGTCGGCGCGCCACCTTGCGGTGCATCAGCCGGTGAAGCTCGCCGCGGCGGAGGCCCTGTTCCGCACGCGGGCGGGCGCGCCGCTTTCACTCGGCGGCTGGCCCGACATGGCGGCGCGCCAGACGCGGTTCGCGGTCGAGATCCCGTACGGGCTGTCACTGCTGGCATTCCACGACCCCCGGGCCGAAGTACTAGGGCTCGACGCGGTGTCGCCTGACGAATGGCCGAACGTGCCGGCGGTGCATCTCTCGTTCCAAGTCATGGTTGCCCTCGGCACATACCTGGCGGTGGTCGCCCTGTGGGCAGGTTGTCTCGCCTGGCGCCGGGCTGATCTCGCGCACCAGCGCTGGCTCATGCGGGCGATTGCGCTCGCGACTCCGCTGGGGTTCCTGGCGGTGGAGGCGGGGTGGATGGTGACCGAGCTGGGCCGGCAGCCGTGGGTGATCTACGGCGTCCTGAAGACCCGCGACGCCGTCACGCCGATGCCGGGGCTGGTCGTGCCGTTTCTCACGTTCACGCTGCTGTATTGCTTCCTGGGCGTGATCGTCGTGTGGCTGCTCTACCGGCAAATCATCCGGAGCCCCGCGGTGCCGGAGTGGCGTGGGTTCTATATGCCGGGCGGCGGGAAACGGGATGCGGGAGGTCAGGCGTGAGCCTGCCTGACGTGCTGGCGGGGATCATCTTCCTCGCGCTCAACGCGTATGCGTTGCTCGGGGGCGCGGATTTTGGGGGTGGCGTGTGGGATCTGATGGCCCGCGGCCCCCGCAAGGAGCGTCAGCGCGAGCTCATCGCCGATGCGATCGGCCCGGTGTGGGAGGCGAACCATGTGTGGCTGATCCTCGCGGTCGTGCTGCTCTTCACCGCCTTCCCGCCGGCGTTCGCGCGGCTCGGCACGCTGCTGCACATCCCCCTGTCGCTCGTGCTGATCGGGATCGTGTTGCGCGGCTCGGCGTTCACCTTCTGGCGCTACGGAAGCCACGGAGACGAGGAGCAGCGCCATTGGGGCGTGACCTTCGCCGTCGCGAGTCTCATTACGCCGCTCCTGCTCGGGACGACGGCCGGCGCGATCGCTGCCGGAGCGGTCGGGGATGGAGGAGCGACGCGAGAGGGGTTCTATGGGACGTATGTGGCGCCGTGGCTCACTCCTTTCACCTTGTCCGTGGGACTGTTCGCGCTCATCGCGTTTGCGTTCCTCGCGGCGGTGTATCTGACGTTCGAGGCGAGCGAGCGGGAGCTGCGGGAGGATTTCCGGCGGCGCGCGCTGGGGGCCGGGGTGGCGCTGTTCGTCGCGGCCGCCCTGGCATTGTTCCTGTCCCGCGCCCACGCGCCGCTGGTGCGCGACGCGCTCATCTTCGCCGCCTGGGCGGTGCCGCTGCATCTCCTCACCGGCGCGGCGGCGCTCGCGGCGCTCGCCGCCCTCTGGTTCCGCCGCTGGCGCCTCGCCCGCGTGGCCGCCGCGGCGCAGGTCTCCCTCATCCTGTGGGGCTGGGCGTTGAGCCAGCACCCCTATATCCTGCCGCCCGATCTGACGATCGCCGCGGCGGCCGCGCCGGCGGTGACGCTGCGCCTCGCGCTGGGCGCGCTCGCGCTCGGCGCGGTGGTGCTGCTGCCGTCACTGTACTATTTGTTTCGGGTGTTCAAGGGAAGTCGTCGACCGGTCGTGCCGCACGACGCATGACGGACGACGGACGATGGCGTCAATCGAAGACCCGGCGCGCCACCCACCAGGCGGCGAGGCCGCCCGCGATGAAGCCCAACATCATCCCCCACGCGCCGAACAGCTTGTCGCCGAGCGCTCCAACGAGGGTCGCCACAATGAGGTTGACGAGTGTCTTGAGCAACTTCACGTCGCGTATCGCTCCGCGCCGAGGAAGCGCAGCGACAGCCCGACGTGCACCACGAGGGTGGCCATCAGAAGCCGACCACCATGAGGAGCACCTGCTTCAGCACCACAAGGGCGAGCCAGGCGGCGAGCGGGCTCCAGTCGAGCCCACCCATGGGCGGGAGCACTCGGCGGATCGGCTCGACCAGCCAGTCGGTGAGCACGTAGGCGGGGCGCAGCCACCGCGTGTATCGGAAGAAGCCCAGCCAGCTCGCGATCACGCGGACCACGAGCGCGACGATGAGGATCTGGTAGGCCGTCACGATCAGGAGCGCGATGGCACCGCGCGGTCCCTGGGTAAAGGCGGCGCTCACGCCGTACGCCGTTCGTACCACCCAATTCCAGAGCGTCAACACCAGGACCCCGCCGGCCGCCACGCCCACGACCAGCCACCATCCCGCGTGGACCGGGTTGCCGCCGGCCCGCACGAGGCGCGTCTCGACGGGGCGGATCAGCGGGTCGCTCGCCGCGCGGAGGGCCCGGCCGGGCGCGCCGAACGGCGAGATGCGCCGGGTGCGGACCAGCCACCCGGCGAGCGCCACGAGTAAGCTGACGGCGAAGGCGCCGAGCACCACGTAGCGGGCGACAATGTAGGCTCCGAGCATGCCTTAAGTGTAGCGCCATGCGGCGAAGGCGCCCTCTCAGGGCGCGAATACGTCGACGGCATCCGTCTGCGCGAATCCCGCCCGCGGGCCTCCGCCGATCGCATACAGCTTCCCGCCGACGGCCGCTACCGCGAGGCCGTGGCGCGCCACCGGCAATGCGGGGGCCGTGGTCCAGCGATCGGTCGCGGGGTCGTACACCTCGTGGTTCGGGAATACGGACTCCCGCGTCTCTCCACCGATCACGTGAATCGCGCCGTCGAGCGCCGCCGCGGCCAGGCCGCCCCGCCGGCTCGGCATCGCCGACCGCCTGGTCCAACGGTCGGTCGCGGGGTCGTAGGCCTCAACCACGTCGTAGTTTCGGCCAGGATCGAGCGGCCGTCCGCCGATCGCATACACGATCCCTTGCACTCCCGCGGCCGTGAGGTGGTCGCGCCGAGTGGGGATAGGCGCGGCCTGCCTCCAGCGATTGCTCGCGGGATCGTAGATCGCGGTCGAGTCGACGAGCTTGCGGCCGAGGCCCCATCCGCCCACTACGACGAGCGTGCCATTGACCACTGCCACGCCGGAGGCTCCGCGGGGCGCGGGAAGCGGCGCCCGCGGCTCCCACCGGTTTCGATCCGCGCGATACAGCCACAGGTTGCTCTCGGGCACGAATGTCTGCTCGGCGAGGCCGCCCACGGCGTAGAGCGTATCTCCCACGACGGCGAGCGGCATGTGGTGGCGTGAGGCTGGGAGATCGGCGATGCGTTCCCAGCGGTTCGTGGCCGGCTCGTAGCGGAACGCGTGCGCGGTGGGCCTGCCGGTCCGGTCGATCCCTCCGGCGACGTAGATCTCGCCCTGCAACACGGCGGCGCTGAGCTCCTGGATCGGCTCGGGGAGCGGGGCGGCGGAGGACCAGCCCTCGTTGACCGGGCGGTGACCCGGTTTGAGGAAGGTCGAGGGTATTACCACGGCTACCAGGCTGAGCCAGCGATGCATTCGTTTCATCCGAGAACTGTACCAGTGCCGTTGGACGCCTAACGGGTCTTAGGCGGCGAGCGCCGCGCGGCTTACTCGACGGTCCACGTCCCGTCGCGGGCGAACAGCGTGCCGAGGTCCGGGAGCTCGCGCCCCGCCACGAACCCCGCGGTCCGCGCCTGTGCGTACACGTCCGCCTCGTACGAGGTCGCGGGAGAGCAGTACAGCACGCCGAGCGCCACGGGAAACTCCGGGGGCTCGAGCCCGACCAGCAGCTGCGCCAACGCGCGGTTGGTCTCGTCGTGCACCAGGATTTGGTCCAGCGGCACGCCGCCATCACCGACCGGGACGGCCTCGAGCGCGAGTGTCCCCGGCTTCAGGCGCAAGCCTCGCTCCTTATTGGGTCCGAAGAGCAGCGGCTTGCCGTGCTCCAGGTGTAGCTGGGCCTCAGGCGCCACGTCCTTCGCCGTGAAGCTATCGAACACCCCGTCGTTGAACACGACGCAGTTCTGGAATACCTCGACGAACGACGCCCCGCGGTGCGCGTGCGCCCGCTTCAGCAGCGCCACGACGTCGGCCTGCTGCGTGTCCACCGCGCGTGCGACGAACCGCCCCCCGGCGCCCAGGGCGAACGCGCAGGGCGACACGGGGCTCTCGATCGAGCCCTGCGGCGTGGAGGGTGAACGCGTCCCGCGCCGCGAGGTGGGCGAGTACTGTCCCTTGGTGAGGCCGTAGATCTCGTTGTTGAAGAGCAGAATCTGGAGATCGACGTTGCGGCGGAGGACGTGCAGCATGTGGTTTCCGCCGATCGAAAGGCCGTCGCCGTCGCCCGTGATGACCCACACGTCGAGCTCGGGGTTGGCGAGCTTGATCCCGGTCGCGATCGTCGGCGCCCGCCCGTGGATGGTGTGGAACCCGTACGTCGACAGGTAATAGGGGAACCGGGCCGCGCAGCCGATCCCCGAAACGAAGACGGTGCGCTCGCGCCGCGCGCCAAGCTCCGCCAGGGCTTTCTGGACGGCCTTGAGGATCGCATAGTCCCCGCAGCCGGGACACCACCGGACCTCCTGGTCCGACGCGTAGTCCTTGGGAGCGAGCTCGGCGTCGGTGATGGTCGTGACCGTCATGGGATGGACCTGAGTGTGGATTGAATCGCTTGCACGATCTCGGCCACCTTGAACGGCTTTCCTTCCACTTTGTTCAGCCCCTCCGCGGGCACGAGGTACGCCGCCCGGAGGAGCTGCACCAGCTGTCCGCTGTTCATCTCCGGGACCAGCACACGATCGAAGCTCTTCAGCAGTTCCCCAAGGTTCGACGGGAACGGGTTCAGATAGCGAAGGTGGAAGTGCGAGACGTCGAGGCCGTCCTCCCGCGCGTCACGGACCGCTTGGTGAATCGCGCCGTACGTCGAGCCCCAGCCCACGACCGCGACCGCGCCGTGATCGTCGCCGAGCGCCGGCCGTTGCGGCGGGATGTCGTTCGCGATCCCGGCGATCTTCGCCGCGCGGGTGCGGGTCATCCGCGCGTGGTTTTCGGGGTCGTAGGAAATGTGCCCCGTGTCGTAATCCTTCTCGAGCCCGCCGATGCGGTGCTCGAGCTCGGGCGTGCCCGGCACGGCCCACGCCCGCGCCAGGGTCACCGGGTCGCGCAGGAACGGGTGGAAGCCCGCGGGGTCGGTCCGGAAGTGGACGGGGAAGCGGGGCAGCGCCGCCGCGTCGGGGAGGCGCCACGGTTCGGCGGCGTGGGCGAGGTAGGCGTCAGAGAGCAGGATCACCGGCGTCATGTACTTGGTGGCGATCCGCACCGCTTCGATGGCGACGTCGAAGCAGTCGCTCGCCGTCGCCGCGGCGATCACCGCGAGCGGCGCGTCCGCATTACGCCCGTGCACCGCCTGGAACAGATCGGACTGCTCGGCCTTCGTGGGCATCCCGGTGGAGGGACCGGCTCGCTGCGCGTCGACCACGATTATGGGAAGCTCGGTGGCGATCGCGAGGCCGAGCATCTCGGTCTTGAGCGCGATCCCGGGGCCGGAGCTCGACGTCACGCCCAGCGCTCCGGCGTAGGCGGCGCCGATCGCGGCGCCGATCGCGGCGATCTCGTCCTCCGCCTGGAACGTGATCACGCCGTGCGCTTTGAGGTTCGACAAGGTGTGGAGCAGCAGCGAGGCCGGCGTGATCGGGTAGCCCGCGAAGATCATCTTTTCGATCCCCGCCCCGCGCATGCCGGCGATCAGCCCCCACGCGATCGCCTCCGTCCCGCTCACGGCGCGGTAGCGCCCGGGCGCGACCGGCGCCTTCGCCACCGTGTAGCCCACGAGGTGCTCCGACATCTCGGCGGTCTCGCCGAAGGCGTGGCCGGCGTTCAGGGCCGCGACGTTGGCCTGCGCGAGCTCGGGACGGTCGGCGAACTTGCGGCGCAGCCAATCGGTCGTCGCCTGCCGGTCGCGGCCGTACATCCACAGCATCAGACCGAGCGCCCACATGTTGCGGCAGCGGTGCGCTTCCCGGGTCGAGAGGCCGAAGGCCTTGACGGCCTCCGCGGTGAGCCGCGTGATGTCGATGGTGAGCACCTGGTACGGTGCGAGGGAGCCATCCTCGACCGGGTTGGCCGGGAACCCTGCCTTGGCGAGGTTGCGCTCGGTGAAGGCGCCCGTGTCCACGACGATCGTTCCACCGAGCCGCAGATCTCTCACGTCCACTTTGAGCGCGGCCGGGTTCATGGCTACGAGCACGTCCACCGCGTCGCCCGGCGTCGTGACGTCCACGCCACCAAAGTGGATCTGGAATGCCGACACGCCGTACGTCGTGCCGGCGGGGGCACGGATCTCGGCGGGGAAATCGGGGAAAGTGGTGAGATCGTTCCCGGCAAGGGCGGCTTCCACCGTGAAGCGCGAGCCCGTCACCTGCATCCCGTCGCCCGAGTCTCCGGCGAAGCGGATGACGACCGACTCGCGTGCCTGCCGGGCTCGGGGAGGCGTGGCTGTAGACATCACCCGAAAACCTAGCGGGATGACGCTGAGAGGGTAGGCCGCCACTGCAGGCTCGCAGCCTGCGCCGTTCGGCGCCGCAGTGCGCGATTCGGATGCCGTAATGCCGCCCAGCGCGGCCGACCTTGGAGGGCCAGGAGCTGTCGCCGTGGTCAGCCGAGCACGCAACCGCCCGGGTCTCCGGAGCACAACGCGCATTCGGGCGCGTAACCCCGGGGCGCCGGGCGTCGTGTATCGGGAGCGCCACCCGTCGTGTAACCCCGGGGCGCCGAGTCGCGCGACTAGAGCGAGCTCTGGGTTTTTGTAACCCCGGGGCGCCGGGTCACGCGAGTAGAGCGAGCTCTGGGTTTTTGTAACCCCGGGGCGCCGGGTCGCGCGACTAGAGCGAGCTCTGGGTTTTTGTAACCCCGGGGCGCCGGAGCACAACGCGCATTCGGGCGCGTAACCCCGGGGCGCCGCCCCGGGGTTAACCCACCCGAAGGACGTCACTACGCGAGCACGCGGTCCGCACCATGCCATCGGCCTGTACGCCCATCTCACGTGGCACACTTGGCGGCGGGAGTCGTCTATTGGACGCGTGGACGCGGCGGTAATTGCCGAGGTCGTCCTGGAAGCCGCGCGTCGCTGCCGGGTTCGCGTCCACGCCCAGACCGTGCTCGCCGACCACGTGCACGTGCTCTTGAGTTACTCGCCGGACGTGACCCTTAGCTCGTTCATTCGTCATGCCAAATCGGAGTCTGCCCGACGCATCAACCTGGAGCGCTCGGAGGCGCCTTCCTTCCGTTGGGCTCGGGGCTTCTACGCCGGCTCGCTGTCACGCTCCCACATACGCGCAACGCGGGTATACCTCGCTAGCCAGCAGCTGAGGCACGCGGACCGGATCCCGACCTGATCCGCACCTTCGTTCGGGGTGGGTTGACCCCGGGGCGGCGCCCCGGGGTTCACGAGGACCTACGCGCGCGGGGTGGGGAGCAGCGCTGGGGTACACGCAGACCTGTACTCTCGGGTGGATTGACCCCGGGGCGGTGCCCCGGGGTA